>ENA-OOXJ01001174-OOXJ01001174.1-human-gut-metagenome-genome-assembly--contig:-NODE-1174-length-18074-cov-11.243965_pt1 | contig 18074 bp, 9 predicted proteins | sample MGYA00241587_ERZ501343 | MGnify/ENA primary metagenome ERZ501343 (study PRJEB25962, sample SAMEA2042918) | human gut metagenome | biome: human gut; feature: human-associated habitat; material: faeces... | reverse complement strand
AGACGCTCTTCAGGGACAGGTGTCGGGTCTGCAGATATTTTCGTCTACAGGCGAGCCGATGTCCGAAGTCACTATGCGACTGCGAGGAGTCAATTCCATCAATGCATCTTCCACTCCGCTTTTCGTGCTGGACGGTGCTCCGGTTTCCGCTTCCATTTTCAACAGTTTGAACAGTAATGATATAGAAAATATAGTGGTGATGAAGGATGCTTCCTCTACCGCAATATACGGTTCGAGAGCAGCAAACGGAGTCGTGTATATAACCACCAAAAAAGGTAAAATAGGCGAGAAGCCAGTCATCTCCCTCAGAGGGCAGTATGGAATCTCATCTATCGTTACCCACAAGATGAACCTCATGAACAGCGACCAGTGGTTCGAGTTTAACCGAAAGGTCAACCCCAACTTTCAGATGACCGACTATATGAAGCTGTCCCAGCATCTGAAAATCAACACTGACTGGCTGGACTACATCTTCAACGAGACGGCGCCCGTGTGGAATGCCGACCTGACTGTCTCCGGAGCATCCGAGAAAACGGACTACTATTTCTCGCTTGGGGCCTTTGATCAAACAGGTATTGCACCTGACTCGTTTCTCAGCAGGTACACGCTCAGATCGAATATCAATGTCAAGGCTACAGAATGGGCCAAACTCGGAGTGAATATCGGCCTTACCTATCAGGACTATCAGACAGGTCCGTACACTTCGGGAGACCAGTTCAAGAATTCCATTCAGAACCCTGTGAACGCCGCCAGTATGCTGGTACCATGGGCTACTCCCTACTACATCAACACCGATGACCCTAACCATCCCTTCATCGACGAGAGTATCGAACCCAATTACCTTAGTGCAATAAGCTACTGGAACCCTTTCTACGCCAACAGCCTTCAGCCTTCGAACAGCAGCTACACCAGGCTCAATGCCGCTACCTATCTGGAGCTTACCCCGATAAAGGGCCTGACCATCAGAGCGCAGCAGGCACTGGAAGGATTCTACCACAATTCTTCGGCAAAGGCCTACAAGGGAGAAATATGGGATTCCGGATCTGCCTCAGAATCGGCGGCCAAGTTCTATCAGCTGACATTCACGAATACGGCAGAATACAAGTTTGACATAGCAGAGAAAAATCACTTTACAATCCTTGCCGGGCAGGAGTCCATCATGGACAAGTACACCCAGTTCGGAGTGTCGGTCTCAGGACTTACAGATGACAGGACCGACCTCATCTCACAGGCTGTCCAGGCCAATGTAAGCGTACCTGACTACGGCATGGAAGAGACTTCCTACAACTCTTATTTTGCCCGTCTCTCCTATGACTTCGACGAGAGATATTTCATAGATGCATCCTGGCGTATTGACGGTTCCTCTTTATTCGGAGCCGACAACCAGTATGCCAATTTCTATTCCGTTGGTCTCATGTGGGATATAAAGAAAGAGTCGTGGCTTAAGGATGTGTCATGGGTCAACGACTTGAGAATAAAGGCAAGTTACGGAACCACCGGTAACTCAGGTATCGGGCACTATCTGGCCCTCGGCACTGTAAGCAACTACGGCGGCAATTATGACGGAGGAATAGGCTGGGGCATCGACAACCCTTCAAATCCCAACCTCACATGGGAAACTGTCGAGAACCTCAACATCGGTGTGAGCGCAAGACTTTGGAACATCCTGGACCTCAGCGTGGAATTCTACAACAAGATGACACGTGACCTGCTCATGGAAATACCGTATTCCTACATCACCGGACATACCGGTGGCTGGGGAAATGCAGGTGACATGCTCAACAGAGGTGTGGACGTGGACCTTAGTTTCGATATAGTCCAGACACAGGATATCTATTTCAATATCAGCACCAATTTCAACTACAACCGTAACATGATCACGGCCCTTTTTGGTGGTCGTGACGAATATACGGTACCCAATACCGGTATATCCTATCAGGTCGGTTACCCCTACGGCGAGTTCTTCTACGTACGGTCGGCCGGAGTAGACCCCAGAGACGGTATGCAGATGTGGTATGATCTCAACGGCAACAAGACCAAGAACTTCTCCGATGCCTATGCCGTAATGACAGGCAAACAGAGATTTGCACCCTGGTCAGGAGGAGTACAGCTCAATTTCCAGTACAAGGGCCTGTACATCGGTGCCGACTTCTCCTGGGTTGCCGGTAAGTGGACTATCAACAATGACAGATACTTCCTTACCGACCCTATTTTCGTTTCCACCGGATATAACGGCCTTGCCGAACTGCTCGATATATGGACCACTCCCGGTCAGGTGACTGATGTGCCAGGAGTCAACTCTCCCAGACAGTTCGATGACACTCTTCTGGAGAACGCCTCCTTCCTGCGTCTTAAAAACCTTCAGGTATCCTATGAATTCCCGGCCAAACTCATAGAACGCAGTGGCTTCATCAAGGGTTTCAGAATCTATGCGATAGGACGTAACCTGTTTACAGTTACCGAATATACCGGATATGATCCTGAAGCGGATACGAACCTTCAGCTGGGAGTGTATCCCAACTCGCGCCAGTTTACAGTGGGTGCGGAACTGACTTTCTAACCATCAACTGAGACCAATCGTAAAATGAAAAGAATAAACAAATTATCTGTCATATTCACCATAGCCGCCACAGTACTTGCCGGCGGTTGCAGTCTGGAAAAATTCCCCGACGGCACTATCGGTATCGAGAACGCGTTTCTTACCATGGACGACGCTGACAGGCTGCGTGACGGAATGTACATCGTCTTCCGGGCCAACGCAGCAGGCTCTCCGGTGTACAGCCCGGAACTTATGACCGACCTGTTCCACGCCACGTCAACTTTCGGCAACAGAGGCGGTGCAATGTACAATTGGATATTCACCTCCGATGACAGTGACGTTGATGCCCTTTGGGCCAATTCCTACTCGGCCATAGCCAATGTCAATTTTTTCATTGAAGGAGCCAACAGTCTGGATAAAAGTGGAATGAGCGAAGAGGATATGGAAACCCTCACTGTTTGGAAAGGCGAGGCTTTCTTCCTCCGTGCCTGGTATCACTTCCGCCTCATGGAAAAATTCTGCAAAACATATCCCGGCAATGAAGACAGTTTCGGCGTTCCCTATGCCAAAGTGTACAGCCCTACATCCGACCAGAGCAAATATCTGACCCGTGGCACAATGCGTGAGAGTGTCACTGCCATAAACCAGGATCTGGACAGTGCTGCAGCATACGTTTCGACAAAAGGCAGTGCAGGCAGCATCTGGATAACGTCTGACGTGGTATCAGCCCTCAGGGCAAGAGTAGCGCTGGCGACCGGAGACTATGCCGGTGCCATTTCGTACGCCGAGCCGCTGCTCCGCACCTACCCTTTGGCAACAGGCGAAGATACATTCCGTCCGATATGGACTGTAGACTCGGGCAATGAGTGCATTCTGCAGCTTGATGCCTCTTATCCCGATGCGCTCCCTTCCTCGTACTCCTACAACTACACTGCCTATAATTCTCTGACAGGCATCTATTCCCCTGACTTTGTCCCCGAGCAGTGGGTAATTGACCTGTACCGTGAAAACCCCTCTGACATGCGTTTCAGTACATGGTTCCTTTACGAAACGATAACCATGACCGGAAATGCAAAGTACGATCTCTACCTGTTCAACAAATTCCCCGGCAATCCGGCCCTCAGGGAACAAGGAGCCTCCAACTCCAACTATATCCATAAGGCCAAACCCTTCAGAATCGCCGAGATGTACCTGATACTCGCCGAGGCATATGCCCGCAACGGCCAGGAAGTACAGGCCAACGAGTACCTCACCTCTCTGAGACAAAGCAGGATTCCCGGCTATGCCGCACCTGCGTCCGGCTTCAGTGGAGAGACCCTTCTGCAGGAGATATTCGAAGAGAGAATAAGAGAACTTATGGGCGAGGGATTCTATCTCAACGACATCAGGCGCTACGGCAAGGCTGTGGAACGTAGGGCCGCCCAACAAAGCGCAGCAATCTACCTTCCGGAGGTCAATGAGAAATTCTACATGGGCGTCAACGAGTTCAGGTTTGTCTGGCCCATCCCCCAGGCGGAGATATATGCCAACCCCAATCTTGCACCTGAACAGAATCAAGGATATTAAAAATCGAAAACAATGAAAATCAAAACAATAATAATGGCAGCCGCTGTCGCAGCCATGACAGAGGCCTGCAATATCTACGAAAGGGATTTCAGCGTGGAAACCGGAACAACACCGGTCGAGTTTGTAAATGCCGTGGATACCATCTCGCTGGCAAGTGAATATATCAACATTCCTATCCGTCTGACACAGAAATCCTCCGAACCTTCAAAAGCCATCGTCGCCCTGACAGCCGGAGAGGCCGTAATGCCTGACGGCAGCAGGATTGCCATACAGGAGAACAACCAGATAGTCATAACCTCCAATGAGATCTTCGTGGGGCCATGGACAGATGAGGACGGCCGTGAATCGCCCGTCAGCTACGTTGAAGTCAAGGTTCCGGATTACAGGGAATATCTGAGCCTGAGTCTCTCCTTTGCCATCAAAGGAGAATATCCAGGAGCCAACGTACAGGCCTCAATCGTTGCGTTGCGTCCGGAAAGGGTACAGATAACCGGACAGTATATGGTCGACCCGTCATTTGTCCTTGCCGACGGCAGCACCGCCGATCCCTACACGTTTACTATAGTCCAGGATAATGAGGACGAGAACAAGTACTGGTTCACCAACCTCGAAGGTGCCAATACCACCCGCCGCAGTCTCTATGGAGTCCTCGACATGAATGTCATGACCATCCCCCCCGAGCAGGAGAATCTCGTTATTCCGCCTGTGGCAGGAGGAGTGGTGACAGTCGGAATCTGCCCCGAAGGCCAGATTGACAACGGTACCCCGGAACTGGAATTTACAGATGAGGGCATCATCTTCCGCAATGGCTTTTGGGCCGGAGAGATTATAGGCACCAGCGCATCCGCATATTCGTTCATAGCGGCCGGAGACGTAGCCGTAAGAATGCAGCGTAATTAATAACTAAGGAAATTCCTAACATTTAATCACACAATACCATGAAAAGTAAATTGTTCAAACTATCGCTGATCGCAGCCCTTTGCGCAGCCTTCACACTCACATCCTGTGAGAAACCCACCCCTGAGCCCGAGCCTGATCCGGATAAGCAGGAAGAGCAGAAACCCGACGAGCAGGAGCCTGCCGAGCCCGGAGAGACAACACTTGAAATAACCTCCGATGATACCTTAAAGGTAGCAATCGGCGGCGGTGCATACGAAATCGCCTACACCCTGACCAATCCTTTGGACAGCATCAAACTGGAAGTTGAAATCCCCGAAGGCATCAACTGGATTACCGATATCAATACCGACACCGAAGGTAAAATCACCTTCAACGTTGCCTCCAACGAAGGCAACAAGCCCCGCGAAGCCGAAATCTCCGTCAAATACGACTTCATCGTCCAGAAAGTCCTCGTATCCCAGGAAGGCTATGTCAGCCCCTATGATTATGAGTATGAGATGACGGTGTTTACCGGGTGGTACTATGGTGCGGCGAATGATGGGGAAGCTGCAAATTACTATGCATACCTTTCTGATAAAGAGTTTGTTGAAGACTTTGCAATGATGCCGGAAGGTACCTATTTCAGGCTCGATCTTTTTGCACCAGTTTCAGAAACAGACAATATCTTTATTGCCGAGGGCACCTATGTATATGACTTGGAGAATACCAAGAAGATAGGTACTTTCACGACCAATAGTGTCATGATGAAAACAGGTGCAGGGTTTATGGAAGGACAGTCATCAGAATTTGAGGAGGGAACGCTCGTTATAACAAAAGATGGAGATAAGTGGAACTATGATCTGAAAGTCACTATAGAAGGTGAGTCATACCACGTAACTTACAATGGTCCGGTAGCATTTATCGACGAGACGGAAGAACCGGTAGGAGAAGATGATGAATGGGTTCCTCCCACAGGTGAATACGACAAAATCGAAGAGAATACTGTTTTAGTTCCTCAGAGCGCTAAAGCATATTATACCAATCCCTCCGATGAAGGAGGCAACATGGCTATTGAATTTACACAAGACAATAAGACACTTACACTTGCCTTCTACTATCCTTATACAGATGAAATACTGAGACCTGGGAAATATACTGCTTCTGGTACACGCAAAGAAGGAACATTGGAATATGGCAATGCACTTATATCACTTTTTGGTACATACGGTGACGGGTCATATCTTGCTGTAGAAGTTGATGATCCCAGTGCTATCTTTGGAGGAACCAAAGATATTCTGGGTCTTGTCTCCGGAGGTTATGTTGAAATTACAGATGCCGGAAGCGGTCAGCTCAAGTTCGATTTCCATTTGGAAATAGGTGGCGAATACACACTGACAGGTACATACACAGCTGCAGTTACGATCTCAGAATCCTATTGAGAATAATCTGATCTTTTATCTAAATAACCCAGGCCGGTCTCAAAGTGATTTGAGGCCGGCCTTTTTCTGCCTTCTTCCGGAGAGTGCCCGCGAAACGGTGTGCCCTCCCAGTCAGTTCCGCAGGCAGGCATGTGCTTGCGGCGGCTCCTTAGAGCTTTACGATGGTGGCGGCGTGCTCTGTGTTGCCAGTTGTTACTGTGACAGTGTAGACTCCGCCCGGGATGGAGGTGAAGTCTATTTCCGCGGGGGTGAAAGGACCGGCGGTGGTCTCGATGCGGGCGGCTTCAGCTCCGGAGACAGAGCGGACGGTCACTGTGATATCGCTGTCGGTGGGGACGCGGATGTACAGGACATCGCTTACAGGGTTGGGGTACAGATCGACGGGAGACTCGCTTAGGCGGACGAGAATTCTGAACTGTATGCTTGCGCTTTCGCCTGCGGCGTCGCTCGCAGTTATGGTTACATCCGTAGAACCGGCAGTTAGGGGGGTGAGTACAATTTCTCCGGATTCGTTGACTGCGAGGCTGGCGATTCCATTTTCAGAGAAGGAACCGGTCACGGTCAGCGGCTCGCCGTCGCTGTCAGAAAAGTAATCGTTGACTTTCAGCCGGACGGGGTCGGTGGACGTGAGTATCATGTCAGAAATTTCCCCGATGGCCTCGGGAGCAGTGTTCCTGAATACTTTGTACGTGTATCCGGCTGTGGATGAGGCTCCGTATGAGTCAGTAGCGATGAGTCTGCCGGAAAATAGCTTCTCCGCCTCCGGAACTTTCAACCCTTGTATAGACAGTCTCACTGTATCGCCTCCGACAGAGGTCATAACTGCGGGAGATCCGGCAGGATCGACAGAAACGCTTATTTCGTGGCCGTCCGGATCGTAGACTCTGAAGTCTATATCCGCTGTCTGGAATACCTTGAATTCAACGTCAGTAGGGGTCAGCGGCTCGATTACCGGAGGACGGTTGGCTCCGGTGGTCCAGGTCACGTTGTCGGATATGGCAGAGGCTCTTCCGCCGTAGTCGCGGGCCACAGCCGCGAAATACAGTGTGGTCTCGAACCTGCCCGTCGCGACAGTATCTCTGATGGTCTTGCCGGCTTCATAGTCCCATGTCCTTATCACTGCCGACTGTGCTGATGAGATGTTATCTACGGTGAGCTCCTGTCCGGACCAATACAAGACCACCTCGTAGGCCCTCCCGTCATCGGGGTCCTTCGGTACAGACAATTCCACAACGGCATTGTCGGCATATCCGCTGACTGCAAACCGGCCGATTTTTTCCGGAGGCAGACCATCATCTCCGACGACGACAAGATAGGCGTCAGTCAGTCCGTCACCTACATCCTTGCTGCACCATTCCGATATGTCGCGGACACCTTTTTCCAGACGTTTACGCAGTTCGGCCGCTGTGATTGTCTTCCCGCCTTGCGCATATCTGGAGACAGCGAGTGCAGCGATACCGGAGACATGGGGGCAGGCCATTGAGGTTCCCTGCATAAGTCCATACTGGTTGTCAGGAAGGGTACTGTAAATCTGGGGACCTTTGCGCTCGTCTCCTCCCGGAGCAGCCACATCCACCCAGCTGCCGTAGTTGCTGTAGTATGCGGCCTGGCCGTCTGCGGCAATTCCTCCGACGGCCAGACAACCGTCATAGTCAGCCGGATGCCCTATGCTCCATCCGTCATTGCCGGCAGCAAATATGACAATGCCTCCTGCCATAGGCCCTTTCTGCCCTATGATATTGCCTTCAGCATCTGTCTCTGTTCCGGCATACTTTGTAAAGTAATCAATGGCGGCCTTCATGTCATCAGGAGTCTCGTCACGCAGAGCTTCCTGCTCGGACGCATACTCGTATCCCCAGCTGCATTGCGCAATGACAGCTCCGTGGTCTGCCGCCCATACAAGGGCTTCGGCTCCGTTTGCGGACCGGTCTCCGTCGAAAATCTGGCACGACATGATCTTGACGCCCTTAATTCCTCTGGCTGCATCCCCGCCGGCGATACCTGAGATTCCCTTCCCGTTGTTATTGACTGCAGCTATGATGCCGGCGACATGGGTGCCGTGAGCCTCAGGATGTATGACATACCGTTCAGAGGAACCCTCGGCTCGTGTAAAATTGCAGCCGTAAACATTCTCTCCGCTCTGATTGGGATTGTGCCACATATTCGCCGCCAAATCCTCGTGATTGTAGTCCACCCCGCCGTCAATTACGGCCACCACAACATCGGAATGACCGACAGTATAGTTCTCCCATACCGGACGGACATTGATATCAATTCCGGCGACCATTGCAGGTCTGTCCCCTTCGTTGAAGTAATGCCATTGCTCCCCGGCATCCGGGTCATTGAACAGGCTGCCTGCTTTTCTGTCTCCGAGACTGACCGTCTTGCGGAGATATTCCACCTTTTCGATACCCATTATTGAAGCGATATCGTCACCGGCTTTCGAAAGAGGCTTCCGGTTGTCAAGATGCACATCATACCACAGATGCAGGCCTTCCTTGCGGTGTCTGCCTTCGAATTCTCCCGCATAGGGGAAAGTACGGCTGATGTCCGTAGCGCCGACCATATCCAATGCTTCGAGAAAAGCCTCTCCGGCTCCTGCCTCCAGACTGTCCGCAAGGGAGCCGCTGACGCGGATTCTGACTTTGTCCTGCTCGAACGAGGAGGCAGGAAGTGTTTTTTCATCGGTGTTTGCTGAACCAGGCAGCTCCGTGTCATTTCTGCTGCAGCCGGCATATACAAGAACGGCTGCAACGACGATAGCGGGCAGCAGGCGCGTGTGGATTGTCATGTGCATAGTTGGTTATAGATTAAAATTTGTTATGTAATGATGCAAATATAACCAAAAATGCACATCGTCGTTATTCTATGAATCAGTTATCACGGTTAACAGAACTGTCGTAAGAATTCTGATTCTTTTCATTGATAGTTGGTTGGAAATTAATAGATTAATGATATTAGTTAAATTGATTAATGGTTTCGTGTTAATGGTTTCGTGATGCAATTTTACAAAAAAATATCAAATGCCTAACAAAAACTAATAGTTTTTTAGATATTTATTTTTTATAATAACAAATTGCAGTCTTACAGCTTCATTATCCTGTGTGTAGTTTCGGTGCCGTTAGCAGTGACTGTGACTGTGTACTGGCCGCCGGGTAGGGTGGTGAGGTCTATTGCATGTGGGCTGAATGGGGTGACGACGGCGCTTTGCTCGTAGACTGTGGCGCCGGAGGTGGTTGTGAGGGAAATATGGCATTCTGTAGCGGTTCCGGTCCTTACGAACAGGGTGTCTGTTACTGGATTGGGAAAGACATCCACCGGTTTGGTGCCGTCGCGGACGATGATGTTGAGGGTGGAGGACACGCTTTCACCGAGGGCGTCTGTGCCGGTTACGACGGCAGTCATGTGGCCGTAGCCCATAGGTGCCACTACCAGGCGGTCTTCGCGGGTGATGACATTGGCTATTTCGTATGAGGAAACTTCGATAGAGTAGGTAAGGCGTTCTCCGTCGGGGTCCTGGAAATAATCGGTCAGGGATATGCTTGCGGTAGGGTCAGTGTAGGAATTGAAGAGGACTCCGTCGAAATCACGTATCTTGACCGGGGCATTGTTGGGTTCGATGTAGTAACTGATGCCAATCTCGTCGTAAAGTCCGTAGGGGTCGGATACTCTCAGCGATGCTGAGTGGTCTCCGGAGGTAGAAGAGGGGCCGTAGATGTATAGTGAGACAGTGTCTTCTATTATCGAGGTGCGGAGGTTTGCGGTGTCGGGACCTGCGCTGGCTGTGACAGGATGCTCGTCCGGTTCGTGTACGAGGAACTGCAGAAGGCCGGTCTGCCATGCTTTCATCCGCAGGGAGGTGCCGCCTATGGGCGTGAGTTCAGGAGCATGGTTAGGTCCGGTAGTGACTGTCACCAGCCTGTCTATTGTGGAACGCTTGCTGCCATAGTCGGAGGCTACTGCTGCGATGTAGTATGTCTGTTCGAATTCCAGATCGGGAAGGGAGTCTCTCAGGATGTCACCTTGCTCCATATCTCCGACAGCATAGGTGCGGAAAGGAGTGCTGTCGAGGCTGCTGTCGTCAAAGGGTTCTTTGCTGTAGTAGAGGTAGATCATGTTGGGCTTGCCGTCGTCCGGGTCTCCGGGAATGGTGAGGGAGAAGTCTATGCGGTTGGACAGGACTTCGCAGGTAAGGTCGGTGACGGGAGAGGGAGGGTAGTAGGAATCGCCGACAACGGCCAGATAAGTGTCGGCAAGGCCCGAACCCATGGCTCGTCCGGCGGTGTAGGTCGAGATGTTGCGGACCCCTTCGAGGAGTCTGTGGCGGAGTTCATCTGAGGTGATGTTGCCGTTGTAGCGGGAAATGACAAGGGCGGCGATGCCGGAGACGTGGGGGCAGGCCATCGACGTGCCCTGCATGTAGCCGTATTCGTCTCCGTTCAGTGTACTGTAGATCTGCTTTCTTTTCTGCGCGTCTCCTCCCGGGGCGGAGATATCCACCCAGTCTCCGTAGTTTGTGTAATAGGCAGGTCTGTAGTCTGCTCCTATTGCAGCAACGGCAATGCACCCTTCGTAGTCGCCCGGATGTCCGATGGACCATCCGTCGTTGCCTGCGGCGAAAATTACGATGCCTCCGGCCATTGGCCCGGTCTGGCGGTGGTTCTCGTCGTAGCCGGCATTTTCTATGAAGTAGTCGAAAGCTTCGATGTCGTAGTCAGGAATAGGGCTGTTTCCGGCTTCAGCCGCATTGGCATACTCGTAGCCCCAGCTGTTCTGGGCGATGACGGCCCCGTGATCGGCGGCCCATTTGATGGCTGTAGAGCCAAAGCCCTGTCTGTCTCCGTCGAATATCTGGCAGGACATGATCCGTGCCCCGCCACCTCTGTTGCCCCCGGCTATGCCGCATACACCGCGGCCGTTGTTGTTGACTGCCGCTATGATACCGGCCACATGGGTGCCGTGGTCCTCGGGGTTGATTCGCGGACTGTCGGTGACAAAGTTATGGCCATAGACCAGTTCCCCGCTCTGCTCGGGATTGCGCCACATGTTTGCAGCCAGATCCACGTGGTCGTAGTCCACACCTCCGTCCACCACTGCCACTATCACGTCGGGACTTCCGGTAGTGAAGTTGCGCCATACCGGAATTACGTTGATGTCGGATCCGGCTATCATGTTGTTGCCCGAGCCGTCATTGTAATAGTTCCACTGGTCGGGCAGGAAGGTATCATCGAAAATGTTTGAGACAGATGAAGATCTCTGTGCAGATGGAGCGTTGACCCGGACAGCCGGCCCGTTGTCTGTCAGACGGGCCACCGGACTGTACTCCACCTTGTCGAAGCCCTCCACGGCAGACAGCTCATCCATCGCCCGTGTCAAGCTGAGGTCAGAATCCATTTTCAGTGTGTACCACAGATCGAGGCCGGCTGCCTTTGTCCTGGCCTCGAACTTTCCCGCATAGGGGAACATCCTCTTCATTTCCCTTATTCCGAGAGACGAGATTACTCCGTCCACCGACCTTACTCCGGTTGACGCCGTGCTGATGTTGCCGAGACTGTCGAGGTCGAGGCTGTCGGCCATCGCCCTGGTCAGCTTGACATGCATGACGTCCCCGTGAAAATATTCGGAAGGGTATTCCCGTCCGTGGAAATTGACAGTAGCATTTTCAAGTCCGGTCTCGTTGCGGATGCAGGAGGCCGCGCAGAAAAGTGCTGCGCAGAAGGCGGTGATGGAAAGGATTGCGGTACGGTGTATCATCATCTTTCTGTGTTGGAGAGGAAGTCCACAACCTTAAGCAGGCTCTGCGGATCTTTCCACTTGATCTTGTTCTGTTTTAAAAATGTCTTGAAGGCTGCTTTAGCCTCCTTGTCGGCAAAGGTGCGCTCTACGTCCTTGCGGTATGCACGGATGACCTGGTCACCTGTGACGAGGAAGAGCTCTTCCACCAGGTCAAACTCCTGTCCCTCGCTTTTCTCCTCATGCAGGAGCATGTGGTTGGTATTCACCCCGGGTCTTACATTGAGGGAAGAATACTGCTGTATGGCTTCGGTATTGGCAGTCATGCCATAGGCCCCTGTGCCTGTCATCAGCGACTCGAAGTCTCCGGTGATGCGGCAGGCCACGAAGCCGGAAGGGCTCTCTGCCTCTACACGCATCATATCACCGTTGACGACAATGAACTTGTCCGGCTTCGGCCCTATTTCTACGTAGAATATCTCCCCCGCCTGCGCTTCCTTGATAATCTCGCTGTCGATGTAGTGCAGACGTCCTTTCATCAGGTGGACGTTCAGCTTGTGGAAGACCTTCTGGCCTCCGAGAAAATAGATCACTCCGTCCTGGAACTCCGGATAAAGGTAGGGCCAGGTGGTTGTGGGTCTCTGCTGGGCAGGGACAGCGGCTGCAGTGAAGCACAATGCCGCTAAAATAGCTAAAATCTTTCTCATGGCAATAGGTGTGGCTTTTGAATGTTTACAGGTCCTTTAAATAAAAGGCTGTCCGAGTCAGGTCGGACAGCCTTTGTCGCGCTACGGCTTTCTCCGCCGGAAGGCAGAGTCAGCTGTCATCAGTTCTTGGCCAGTTTTGTGTCAGAAACAGTGTATTCTGTAGCTACTGTTGTCTGATGGTCCTTCAGATCCAGCTGCCAAGTGGCATTGGCAGAGTATACGGATGCTGCGGAGTAAACGGAGATAGTAGTTCCATCTACAGACAGAATCAGGTTACCGTGGTTAGGGGTATCGAAGATCAAGGTTGCATCGAATACTTTATCCGGATATTTTCCGTCTTCAGGTTTTTTGCTTGTGTCAGGGTATCCTTTAACAGTTACATTTTCTCTGACACCGATTTCCTGATATACAGGGATCCAGATCTGGTTGAGCTCTTCGTAAACCATGGCCTTCAGAGGTTTATCCTGGCCATCAACCAGACCGGTGATCTCGATGTTGCACATCAGACCTCCGAATGATTCCTCCTTGGGAAGAACATCGATAGAGACGGTTTCATTCAGATTGGTGCTTGAGCCATCTTCAGGATTGATGCCGGTTGCAGTGAAAGTATAATCTCCAACTAAGTCGGTTGCTGCTAATGTAGCCTCTTTCACAAAGTTGTAGTTGCTCTGGAACTCGGCGTTGGGGTTGCCGTATGCATCGTACATGGCTCCTTCGGGGATGGTGATGGATGTCATGTAGGGTACAATATCACGGGGATCGATGTGCGAACCGACGCTGATGAGCGAGTCTTCAGTGATTACCTGACTGTAGTCTAAGTTAATCTTCTTGGTGGTAAGACCTGCGTCTTCAGCATTTTCATAGCTGAGAGTCATGGTGGATTCTACCTCACCTTTGGCGATCTTCAGCTGTCCTGCAGATACGAATTGCGCTTCACCAAGAGGCAGATTGGACGATTTGTCTTCTCTGATCGCAAGTTTGGTTACAGCAGAAGCTTTTCCGGTTGCTTTGTAAATTATCTCCCAAGGCTTTACGGGTACGCGATAGATCACACCACCGTCCTCGCCGTATACTCCATGGATGTCATAGTAGTCTATGGGGTCGGTTGCGGGTTTTGACACTTCTATTCCCAGTGCTGCAATAGCTTTGGGCTCCTGCGCGCAGTTTGTGAAGGCTCCTTCATCCCAGGAGAGACCGATGATGGCACCGCCGGGGGTGGGGATTCTGTTGGGCTTTACGCCGACACTGTCAGGGGTGTGGAATGTCACGTTCTTGCCGTCGACTTTAATGGCAGAAGCGGGGGCCTCAATCTTGCTGAGGTTTGCCACTGCAGCGCCTGTCGCGTCATAAACGGTGTAGTACACCTTGCCTGTACCTCTCTTAACGACAGTGTTCATGGCGATAACCACTGAAGTATCGGTGGCTGTCACCTTGGACTTGCTGAGGTCGGGAGCGGTAGCATCGGTTGTCCAGACGCTGTCGGCTGCAACTACCGAGGCTATGCCCTGCTCGCTGTTGCCGGCGGCATAGATGTAGTACTTGGTGCCGGCCTGGATGGTTGAGGCCAGTTGTGCGGGTTTGCCGTTGTTGACAGTGACAGTCTTGCCGGAGAATACAATCTCCAGAGCAGAGGTCTTCTCATCGGTAGCATCGGCATTGCCGGAGACGATGCCTTCGTAGCTTACGCTTGTAAGGCCGGTGCCGGTAACATTGGTCCTTTCATCGGTGATCAGGTAGCCGTAGAAACCGGTTCCCTCGGCAGGTGTGATGGTCACCTTGAATCCGTTGTCACCTACATCTGCTGTAGCTATCGTGGGTACTGCGCCTTCCTGAGGGGCGATGGACTCGTCCTCGGGGAACATCTCGCAGCCTGCGGCAAGCAGCAGCATCATTGCTGATATTGTCAAAAGATATTTTTTCATTTTCAATTCGGTTTAATGGTTTGCATTATTTCTCAGCGGGAGGAACAACAGCCTTGAGAGGCAGTACCTGAGGAGCAAGCACGTTGTCATTTCCGTCAACGACGGCAATGTGGGTGTAGTCGATGCTCTCAGCTTTGGTTTTCTCATCAACTGTCACTGTGCTCTTGAAATCGAGGACAGGACCGTTAGCATCGGATGTTATCGTTACGATGAGTTTGCCCTCATCAATGGTCTGGTAGGCGTATCCTCCGAGAGACTTGGCACCTACGAGAGTCAGAGGCGAGTCACCGTCTGAAGTCTGTCCGAGCTCGATCTCGATGGTTGTGATGGCCTTGTTGGGATCTTTCTCGTCACGCACGATGGTGCCGGCGAAGGCGGTGGTGGCGGGCAGTCCTGCGGGAGCGAAGTTGCAGAGGTTGCTGAAGAGCACCTGCTCGGCGTTTTCAGTATCCTTGGCGACCTTGAGATCCCATGTGGTGCCGTCAGAAAGATTGACTTTGTATGTTCCTACAACAGGGTTGCGGATGTCGTCGCGGTCAGCGATAACCACCTCGCAGACATTCTCGGCACCGATGTTTACCTGCTGGCTGCCGGAGAGAGTGATGTAGAATTTCAGGTCATCGTTTACAACGCCGGAGTTGACGTCAAGCACTTCGATACGTACATAGTCTGTACGCTGTTCTGCGTTGAAGGTAAGGATTTTACCTTCGTTCAGTACTTTGTAGTGTTTGTCTTCTTCAGCTCCGATTACTATTGCCTCTACTTCCTCTGTATCAGGGTTGTCATAGGTCTCGGGAGCTACGGTGAAGCTTACGGTAGCATCGAGTCCGGCAACAGATGCCAGAGTGACAGGAATCTCCACTACAGTGGTCTTGCCTTTTTCGGGCTCGGTGACTTCCTCCTCGAGCACATCGAAGGCCGCGAAAGCATCGTTGTCATCGAACACGGGGTAGCTGTTGATGTTGCAGGATGCAACAGCCATGGCTGCCAGAGCGATGATGCTTGTGTGTAAAAGTATCTTTTTCATTTCAGTAATCGTATTTTATTAATAAAGAGGAGTCTGTTCGAGATTGGGGTTGACATCTCTCTCTGTACGTGAGATGGGGAGGGCCCAATAAGGATCATCCTTATCTATACCGGAGTGGTTGCGTCTGTCAGCCTCATTGTTGACAGTCGAGTAGGTGATGCCTTCAAGCTTACCTGAGGTAACCAGTCTTGCCATTGTGAACCAGTACTGTCCCTCGAAGCAGAATTCGAGCATGTACTCATTGGCAATCTGCGCTATGGTAGGTGTACCACTTATTGTCGATGCGCCGCGGTTGCTTCTGATAGTGTTCAGGTCGTTGGCGGCGCTTGCGCCGGCAATGGAGGCACCATTAATCAGAGCTTCGGCCCTGATGAGGTACATCTCGGAGAGGCGGATGATGATGGTGTTATTCTGGTCGGGGGTACCGATGGCGTTTCCGAGACCCTTGCCGGGATATTTCATAGGCCAGTAGTCGCCGGAGGCCTCGTCAGCATCGGTGCTGAACATGGTGCCGTTGGGACCTGTGGACTCGGTTCTCACGCCCTTGGTGCCTCTGACATCACCTGGATTATAAGCAGTGTGAATTAGAGGAGATGCGCATACATCGGCGTATCCTCTGGGATTGGTCATGTGGCAAGGGGCCTCCCAATATCCGTCATAGCTGTTTGCCTTGATACCGTACACCTCGAAGATGACCTCTCCGCTGCCGACATCATTGCCCCATACGCTGGTGTACTCGTCGGCAGTCCACATGCGGTATTTGCCGCTGTTGATGACCTCGGTGGCATAGTCGGCTGCAAGCTGGTATTTGCTCTGATCACCGGAGAAAGTGGCGTCATAGAGGTAAACCCTTGCGAGGAGGGCCTTGATGACCATGGGGTTCACGATGGAATTCGCATCTGCCACACCGCTGCGGGTGTAGTTGGCGGCCATGAGGTCCTCAGCTTCGGTCAGGTCCTTCTCTACCCGGTCGTAGACCTCGCGGATGGTGTTCCTTGCAGGCTGCTCGGTGGAGGTCTGGTCGGTCTTCAGGATGATGGGGATGCCGACTTCAGGGTAGTCGTTACGGCTGTACACGCGGAGGAGGTCGAAGTGGGCCAGGGCTCTGAGGGTCAGGCACTCAGCCTTGATGTTGTCGAGGTCCTGCTGTGTTACCAGGCTGCTCACGAGGTTCTCACCGTTGAGTTCGAGCTGCTCGAGCACGTTGTTGGCGGCCGAGATCACGTAGTAGGCGTAAGTCCAGGGGCCGTTGGTGGAGTTCTCGTTGTAGTTGAGGGTGAAGCCCGTCTGCATACGTCCTGACTGGAAGCTTGACTGTACGGGCCATGCGGCGATACCGGCCCTGGTGTCGGCGTCAAGCAGGAAGTACAGACCGCCGTACCAGTAGTTGGAGACCATCGGTGAGTATGCACCCATGGTCGCGTTGTTCAGACCGTTGTAGGTGGAGAGCAGCTGTTCGGTACTCTGGGAGGTGATGGGCTCCTGTACGAGGAAGTCCTTGCATCCCGTAAGTGTGAGGGCCGAGAGCAGTGCGCTTATTATCAATATTTTTTTCATCATTCAGTCTTTTTAACGTTTAGAAAGTGATTTCAATACCGCCGACGATGGTCTTGGTCATGGGGTAGATACCGGCACCGATACCGGTTACTCCTCTTTCAGGATCCCAGTAGGACACGTCGTGGAATGTGTAGAGGTTCATACCGCTCACGTAGAGCTTCAGACCCTGGAGCTTGATCTTCTCGAGGGCGTTCTGGGGCAGGTTGTAGGACAGAGTGATGTCCTTCAGACGGAGATAGCTGCCGTCCTCGAGCCAGCGGTCGGAACCGAATGAGTAGGAGTTGGAAGTGTTTCCTGCATAAGGACGGGGATTGGTACCTGTATCACCGGGATTTTTCCAGTAGTCGAGGGCGTAGATGGTCTGGTTGCCGGACATCTGGTTACCGTCGGATGTGATGTAGCGGTGCTCGATGATCATCACCTTGTTGCCCCACTTGTACTCGAAGAATGCACTCAGGCTGAGACCCTTCCAGGATACGGTGGTGTTGAATCCTCCGAAGAGCTTGGGCTCGGGAGAGCCTGCCTCGATGTAGCGGGCGTCGTTGTAGTTGCTGGTCAGCTTGCCATTGTCGTCTACCCAGAGGGCCTCACCGTTGGAGGGGTTCACTCCGTAGTAGTCGAGCAGGTAGAAGGTATAGAAGCTGCGGTCTACGATGTGCCTCAGGCGGGAGTCTCCGCTGTAGGAGAGGAACTCGTTGTCACCGA
>ENA-OOXJ01001173-OOXJ01001173.1-human-gut-metagenome-genome-assembly--contig:-NODE-1173-length-18094-cov-3.093353_pt1 | contig 18094 bp, 17 predicted proteins | sample MGYA00241587_ERZ501343 | MGnify/ENA primary metagenome ERZ501343 (study PRJEB25962, sample SAMEA2042918) | human gut metagenome | biome: human gut; feature: human-associated habitat; material: faeces... | reverse complement strand
AAAACAATGCTACCTGAGACTCAACCGATCCGGTATCAGTGTTAGACTTTCCGTATTTGCCGAAGATTTCTTGCTTTTTAGCAGCGTCTAAATACATAATGTTTTAATTAAAAGGTTGATAATATTCTCTTTCGAGGCTGCAAAGGTAGGCATTATCTTTGATATAGCAATGAGTTTCAGTATTTTTTTCTTCTGGATACCACATATATAGGGCAAAAGTTGTAACTTTGCAGACCAGAAAATAATAGGTATTATATGCAGAACATTAGAAACATTGCCATCATCGCCCACGTGGACCATGGCAAGACGACGCTTGTAGACAAGATGCTTCTGGCCGGAAACCTCTTCCGCAGCAACCAGAGCACGGGTGAATTAATGCTGGATAACAATGACCTGGAACGCGAACGAGGGATAACGATCCTGTCGAAGAACGTTTCCATCAACTATAAAGGAACCAAAATCAACATTATTGATACTCCGGGGCACAGCGACTTCGGCGGCGAAGTGGAACGTGTGCTCAACATGGCCGATGGCTGTATCCTGCTGGTCGACGCTTTTGAAGGACCGATGCCGCAGACGCGTTTCGTGCTTCAGAAAGCGCTTCAGATTGGCTTGAAACCCATCGTGGTGGTGAATAAGGTGGACAAGCCCAACTGTCGCCCCGAGGAAGTGTACGAAATGGTATTCGACCTGATGTTCAGCCTCAATGCCACAGAAGAACAGCTGGACTTCCCCGTCATCTACGGTTCGGCCAAGAACAACTGGATGAGTACCGACTGGCAGAAGCCGACGGACAATATCACGCCGCTTCTGGACTGCATTCTGGAGAATATTCCTGCTCCCCAGCAGCTAGAAGGTACGCCGCAGATGCTGGTGACGTCGCTGGACTATTCTTCCTATACCGGCCGTATCGCCGTGGGCCGCGTGCACCGCGGTACGCTGCGCGAGGGCATGAACGTGTCTCTGGCCAAACGCGACGGCAGCATCATCAAGACTAAAATCAAGGAACTGCATACATTCGAGGGCATGGGCCGCGTGAAGGTGGCCGAAGTGTCTTCGGGCGACATCTGTGCGCTGGTGGGTATCGAGGGATTTGAAATCGGCGACACCATCTGCGACTTCGAGAACCCCGAACCGCTGCCGCCTATCGCTATCGACGAGCCGACGATGAGCATGCTCTTCACCATCAACGATTCTCCGTTCTTCGGCAAGGAGGGCAAGTTTGTAACGTCGCGCCACATCCACGACCGCCTGATGAAGGAGCTGGACAAGAACCTGGCCCTGCGCGTGAAGAAGAGCGAGGAAGACGGCAAGTGGATTGTTTCGGGCCGTGGCGTGCTCCATCTCTCCGTATTGATCGAGACTATGCGTCGCGAGGGTTACGAGCTTCAGGTGGGCCAGCCGCAGGTTATCTTCAAGGAGATAGACGGCGTGAAGTGCGAGCCTATTGAGGAACTGACGGTGAACGTGCCCGAGGAATATGCTAGCAAGATTATCGACATGGTGACGCGTCGCAAGGGCGAAATGGTGAAGATGGAAGCGGCAGGCGGCGACCGTGTGAACCTGGAGTTCGACATGCCGTCGCGCGGTATCATCGGTCTGCGTACCAACGTGCTGACAGCCAGTGCGGGCGAGGCCATCATGGCACATCGCTTCAAGGAATACCAGCCCTACAAGGGCGAGATTGAACGTCGCACCAACGGCTCCATGATTGCTATGGAGAGCGGTACGGCCTTTGCCTATGCCATCGACAAACTGCAGGACCGCGGCAAGTTCTTCATCTTCCCGCAGGAAGAGGTCTATGCCGGACAGGTAGTAGGCGAGCACTCGCACGACAACGACCTGGTGGTGAACGTTACGAAGTCGAAGAAGCTGACCAACATGCGTGCCAGCGGTTCGGACGAGAAGGCACGCCTTATTCCACCTGTACAGTTCTCGCTGGAGGAAGCATTGGAATACATTAAGGAAGACGAATATGTAGAGGTGACGCCCAAGTCCATGCGTATGCGAAAGGTCATCTTGGACGAACTTGAGCGTAAACGTGCCAACAGAGGCTGATAGTATAATTTCACATTACCTTGTACAGAAGAGGATGTTGGATTGGGATCAATCCGGCATCCTCTTTCTTTTTCACAAAAAGTGACCAAAAGAATACTTTTAAGTACTAAAAGGTAACCACTTTTTGCAGGGAAATGCGTTACTTTGTTTCAGCCGATGAGGCAGTCTTTAAAAAGAAAGGAGAAACTTATGAACCTGAACCTGCAATTTGTGAAAAGAAACAGTCAGAAGGTATACGATGTTCTGGCATATTATACGCGTTGCACCTTTGACCAGTTGGAAAAGCTTTGTAATCTGACCAGTACGGAACTCTGTCTGGCATTGGCACAGTTGATACGTGAACATAAAATCGAGCAGTATAGCGAAAGGCGTGCGGTCTATTACCGCTTGCCAGCCTGAGAAGCTTGATAAAACAATGAAGCACTTCCTGAGGGGCTGACGAAGCACTTCGTCGCCTGTTCAGGAAGTGCTTCGTTATATCCTCATACAGCACTTCGTTGCACCCTCAGGAAGCACTTCGTCGGAGCGTCATGCAGTGCTTCGTTTCTGGCTTCCGAAGGTAAGGGGTGTCCCTTTAGTCTATAAACTGTACTTTCTCTGCGTTGCGTGGTTTGGCTGCGGGTGTTTCGTCGGGATAGCCGAAAGCTATGCAGTAGAGCAGCTCATAGCCCTCGCTGAAGTTCAGCTTCTTCAAGTATTCGGCTGCTTCGGGCGACTTCATGAAGCGGGCAGGACCGCCAAGGCAGCACGAACCGATACCCATGGATTGTGCTGTGAGTATCATGTTGCCTCCCAGCAGACCACAGTCTATCTGTGAGCAGTCGTATGACGGGTCGTTGGCGATGAATACCACCGTCGGGGCGTTACGGAACATGTTCTTGAACGACGGGTCTTCGGTCGCTTTCGGATTGGCTTTCTTGTAAAGCTCCGTCACACCGTTGATGAAGTCGGGGTTGTCTACCACGCGTACTTCCCACGACTGCTTGTTCATGCCGTTGGGAGCGTTGATGCCACACTTCAGGATGGTCTGCATCGTGTCGCGGTTCACGGCCTGCGGTTTGTACTGGCGGATGCTGCGGCGTTCCATGATGGTTTTGATGACGGCTTCCGACTGGCTGAGGCCTTCGGCGGCCACAACGTTCTCCTTTTGTGAGGCGGGAGCCGTACAGCCGATGGCTGTGCACAGGCAAAGCCCGCCCAGGAATCCTTTCAATAGTTTCATAATCGTTTATTTTGTAGGTTGGTTTTATTCATTCTCTTCTTCTTGGTTGTTGTCCAATCCCTGGTCTACGCCTTCCAGAAAACCGTCGAGCGCGGCACCTGCCTTTTCCATCTGTTCCATGATGGCTTTTCCGCTGTTCTTGAAGACGGTGGCGGCATACTGGCCTTGCAACTTGGCTACTTCTTTCAGTTCGTCCTCGCTGAGGTCTTCGTAGGAGTTGATTTTGTCGAGCAGCTGACTGAACTTTTCGTTAGCCTTTTCCCATTGTTCCTGGCTGTAGTCTTTACCGTCTTTCTGAATTTCTTCTACGAAGTCTTTCAGGTCGTCGATACGGCTGCTTTTCGACTGGCAGGCACCGATACTCAAGGTAGTAAGTGCCCAAAGGGCGATTACGATGTATTTCCTCATAATAAATTGATATTAGGATATGTAAGTCTTTTCTTTTTTGCGTGTCCGTTGCAAATATAGCAGATTGGAAGAAGAAACAAAAAAGGAGTCCCGAAAAATCGGAACCCCTTTTTGAAATATTTAGGTTTATTGATCTCTTGATTAGAGCTTCGGACCAGCAGCAACCAACTTCTTGCCTGCTTCGTTGCCAGTGAACTTCTCGAAGTTCTTGATGAAGCGGCCAGCCAGGTCTTTTGCCTTCTCTTCCCACTTGCAAGCGCAGTCGTAAGTGTCGCGAGGATCGAGGATCTTCGGATCTACGCCCGGCAATTCGGTCGGAACTACGAAGTCGAAGAACGGGATAACCTTTGTAGGAGCCTTGTCGATAGAACCGTCCAGGATAGCGTCGATGATACCACGAGTATCGCGAATAGAGATACGCTTGCCAGTACCGTTCCAACCAGTGTTAACCAAGTAAGCCTTAGCACCTACTTTTTCCATCTTTTTAACCAGCTCTTCTGCATACTTAGTCGGGTGCAGGCTCAGGAAGGCTGCGCCGAAGCAAGCAGAGAATGTCGGAGTCGGTTCAGTGATACCACGTTCTGTACCAGCCAACTTAGCGGTGAAACCAGACAGGAAGTAGTACTGAGCCTGCTCGGGGTTCAGGATAGATACCGGAGGCAATACACCGAAGGCATCAGCTGACAGGAAGATTACCTGGTGAGCGTGAGGACCTTTAGAAACCGGCTTAACGATGTTTTCGATGTGGTAGATAGGATAAGAAACACGAGTGTTCTCAGTTACGCTCTTATCAGCGAAGTCGATCTTACCGTTGGCGTCAACTGTTACGTTCTCCAACAGAGCGTCGCGCTTGATGGCAGCGTAGATATCGGGTTCGCTTTCTTTGTCGAGGTTGATAACCTTAGCATAGCAACCACCTTCGTAGTTGAATACGCCTTCGTCGTCCCATCCGTGTTCGTCGTCACCGATCAGTTTACGTTTCGGGTCAGTAGACAAAGTAGTCTTACCAGTACCAGACAGACCGAAGAAGATAGCAGTGTCAGTGCCTTCCATGTTAGTGTTGGCAGAGCAGTGCATAGAAGCGATACCACGCAACGGGTTCAGGTAGTTCATGATAGAGAAGATACCTTTCTTCATTTCACCACCGTACCAAGTGTTCAGGATAACCTGTTCGTTGGTCTTCAGGTTGAATACAGTAGCTGTTTCAGAGTTCAGACCCAGTTCCTTGTAGTTGTCAACCTTAGCCTTAGCAGCGTTGAATGATACGAAGTCGGGTTCGCCGTAGTTAGCCAGTTCTTCTTCTGTCGGACGGATGAACATGTTCTTTACGAAGTGAGCCTGCCAAGCAACTTCCATGATGAAACGTACTTTCAGACGAGTTGCAGGGTTGGCACCGCAGAATGTATCCATAACGAACAGACGCTTGCCGCTCAGTTCTTTAACGGCTTTAGCCTTCAGGTCGGCCCATGCTTCTTCAGAGCAAGGCTTGTTGTCGTTCTTGTAAGCATCAGAAGTCCACCATACAGTGTTTTCGCTGGCTTCGTTCTTAACAAAGAATTTATCTTTAGGAGAACGTCCGGTATAGATACCAGTCATTACGTTCACAGCACCCAGTTCTGTTACCTGACCCTTCTCATAGCCTTCGAGGCTTGATTTGGTTTCTTCTTCGAACAATACTTCATAAGACGGGTTGTGGAGAATCTCCTTTACGTCTTGAATACCGTACTTGCTTAAATCTAAATTTGCCATTTCTTTTTAAGATTTTAAAAAATTGGTATTTTGGTTTATAATCTCTTTACCTTAATGTTGGAATAAGAAAGTGCCCGTATTTAGACCGCTTTACAGGTGTCGGGAGACACTCCCTTGTTTTCCGCGTACAAAAGTACGATTTTCTTCTGAAAGAAAATCTCAATTGGAGAAATTTTTCTTTAATTGCGCGTCTTTTATAAATCCATAACAATATCTGCTAACTGAATGTTGCAAAACTTGTCTTTTTTTGAAACAGGGGAATTTTAAAATGAGTTGGGCTTCTTTTCCAATTCCTTGGCTACCCATCGTGTCCATTCGTCTACGTTGTCGGTCAAAGTTTCGGGAAGGGGCAACGGAATGCGTACGTCGGGAGCAATCCCCGTCTGGTCGACACCGTTATCGGGCAGGCGACAGGAACGTGTCATGGGAATATAAAGAGTAATGCCGGATTGGGGCAGATTAACCCCGCGACAGTTTGAATAATCAAGGCATCCTTTCGTATTGTCTTGTCCGTAGATGGTGGTACGTTGGCTGCATGACCGCAGATTCAGAACCATCTGTTCACCGGCACTGGCTACTTGGCCGTCTATAATCAGTGCAGCCTGGTGGGGAAGTGGGAAAATGGTGTCATAAACAAGTTCTACCTGTCTAGGCGTCATGGCTACAAACTCATCTTGCGATTTTTTCATGGTTTCCACTACTTGCTGGAGCCAATCCAATTCAATCTCTGCCATCTCAGCGATGTGTGCGGGTGTGTTGCGTATTTCAACTCCGTCCACGTACCCCTTCCGGTCGTACAGCAGTTTCTCGTATGGATTGAATATATCATCGGTTCCTCCTCCGTTACCTCGGATGTCAATAATCAGATTTTCGCACCCCGAAGCCAGGTAGGCGTCAATGGACTGATGCACCCATTCCAATGTTGGGTCATCTCCCATGCAAGATGGGAAACGGATGAGGAAGGTATGGTCAGTCACTTTCCGGAAGGTTTTGGTGGGGTTATATTCTTTCATCTCTTCATACGTCGGTACTTTCCGCATGTATGGCTGTGAATAGATGCCTACTCGTAAGTGGAAATCGCCAAACCAGGCATAGAGTTCGCCTAAAGCTTCCCAAGGCTTTCGTTCCTGTTTGTCCACTTGCTGACGGCAACGGGCTTTTAGTGCTTCATATTGATTTCGGGTTTGCTCTGTCACTAAAGTGGGAAATCCTACATAATTGGTTTCTAACTCTTGAATACCAAAATCAAATTCCGTCAAATCGGCGTTTGAAGAAGTCTTTTCTTGACCGGCTAATGAGGTATAGGCAAAGAAAAGTAAGGCGCAGAAGAACAGTAATTTGAAACTCTCGTTTCGTATGAATGTCTTTTTCATATTTCCTTATGTTTATATGTTCTGCGGCAAAGATAACGTTTTCCATCGAGCAAGTGGTTTTATGTGGTGGGAAAATCGTATTTTTGCATTCGGAATAAACAAAATACATGCTATGAAAGTAATCAATTTTGCAGAGACGAATTCTGTAATTAATCAATACGTGGCGGAAATACGCGACGTGAACATTCAGGGCGACCGCATGCGTTTCCGCCGCAACATCGAGCGAATCGGAGAGTTGATGGCTTACGAGATGAGTAAAGAACTGACGTATTCGGTAAAGCAGGTGCAGACGCCTTTGGGTGTGGCGCCGGTCAGCACGCCTGATGACGATGTGGTCATTGCTACCGTTTTCCGTGCCGGTCTGCCACTCCATCAGGGCTTCTTGAATGTGTTCGACCGTGCAGGTAATGCCTTTGTGTCGGCCTACCGCTATTATAAGGATAAGGAATGTCGTGAACTGGATGTGCATATCGAATATATTGCTACGCCCGATCTGACGCAGAAGACGCTGATGCTCGTCGATCCTATGCTGGCTACGGGCGAGAGTATGGAGCTGGCCTATCGTGCCTTCCTGAGCAAGGGACGTCCGGCACGTCTGCTGATAGCTTGTGTTATTGCCAGCCGTCAGGGGGTGGAACATCTTCAGCGCCTTTTCCCTGAGGATGATGTTACATTGTGGTGTGCGGCTATTGATCCTGAGTTGAATGAACGTTCGTATATTGTTCCAGGTCTGGGTGATGCGGGCGATTTGGCGTACGGAGATAAGTTGTAACGGTTGGGGACATTCGTATTTGTGGATAAAAAGAAAGGGTACATCAAACATTTGTTGGTGTACCCTTTCTTTTTATAATCAAGGAATGTTGCGTATTACTTGTTTAGCTTCCATTCCGAACCGTCTTTACCGTCCTTGATTTCAAAGCCGAGAGCGGTTAATTCATTACGTATCTTGTCGCTTGTTGCCCAGTCTTTATTGGCTTTGGCTTTGGCACGCTCTTCCAGCAGCATGTCTACGACGTGGCCGAAGGCTTCTTCGCGGGCAGCGTTCGAGGCGTTTTCGGCTTTCAGACCCAAGATGTCGAAGCAGAAGAGGCGGAAAGTCTCTTTCAGTTCGTCCAGGTCGGCTGCTGTGATGGTGTCGTTACCGGCCAGGATGTTGTTCACCATCTTGGCACCGTCGAACAGGTGGGCGATGACGATGGGGGTGTTCAGGTCGTCGTCCATGGCGTCGTAGCACTTCTTGCGCAGCGCCTTTACGTCGACCGTCGATGCCAGTGCGGGTGTTATCTTTTCTAGTCCGCTGACGGCGTCCATCAGTCGGGCCAATCCCTTCTCGGCTGCCTTCAGGGCTTCGTTTCCGAAATCTACAGTGCTGCGGTAGTGTGCCTGCAGGGTGAAGAAGCGGATGGTCATAGGTGTGTAGGCTTGTTCCAACAGTGGATGTGTGCCGGTAAAGAGCTGCTCCAGCGTGATGAAGTTGTTATAGCTCTTGCCCATCTTTTGCCCGTTGACGGTCAGCATGTTGTTGTGCATCCAATAATGTACCATGTCGTCGCCCTGACTGGCCACGCTCTGTGCAATTTCACATTCGTGATGGGGGAAGATGAGGTCCATGCCGCCTCCGTGGATGTCGAAGTGTTCGCCCAGGTACTTACGTCCCATGGCCGTACACTCGCAGTGCCAGCCGGGGAAACCGTTGCCCCAGGGCGAGGGCCAACGCATGATGTGCTCCGGTTGCGCATTTTTCCACAGGGCGAAGTCGGCAGGGTTACGCTTTTCGTCTTGTCCGTCCAGCTCGCGGGTGGTGTTGAGCACGTCATCCAGGTTGCGGCCCGACAGTTTGCCGTAGTGGTGGTCGTGGTTATACTTGGCCACGTCGAAGTATACGGAGCCCTTGCTTTCGTAGGCATAGCCGTTCTTCAGTATCTCTTTTACCAGTTCAATCTGCTCGATGATATGTCCTGAGGCTTGCGGTTCGATGCTGGGGCGCAGTACGCCCAAGGCATCCATGGCCTCGTGGTAGCGGTTGGCGTAATACTGTGCAACCTCCATCGGCTCCAGCTGTTCCAGACGAGCCTTTTTAGCAATCTTGTCTTCGCCTTCATCGGCATCGTGCTCCAAGTGTCCTACGTCGGTGATGTTACGCACATAGCGCACTTTATATCCCAGATGCTTGAGGTAGCGGAAGAGAATATCGAAAGTAATGGCTGGACGGGCGTGTCCCAAATGTGGGTCACCGTACACGGTGGGACCGCAGACATACATGCCTACATGTGGAGCGTGCAGTGGCTTGAATATTTCTTTTCTTCGGGTCAGCGTGTTGTAAATCGTCAGTTGATGTTCCATATTGTTAGGTTTTTATTTCCGATTGAAAGTACAAAGTTACTGTTTTTCGGATAAGTAGCTCTATGATGGCCCTGTTTTTTTGTCGGTATCGTAATTCCGTTCTTTGCTTGTTAACGTTTGTTAGGATTCACCCGTGCAGTATTTTCGGCCTTTCGGTCTTTCTTAAAGCAAAGACTAACTTAACCAAACTGAATAACTATTATGAAAAAAGAAATGAAATTCAACCGTCTTTTTGTATCTTTAATGATTGCCGGCTGTACGCTGGGTTTTGTAGCATGTAGCGACGACGACGATCCCCAAACTCCCACTGAACCGAAAGTAGAAGACGTATACGGTGACTATACCGGTACGATGTATACTGCTTTGCTGGATCAGTCGACTTTTGCTGAAGGAGAAGGGGAGGAACCTGCAGGCGTTGATGTGGCTGCCCAGGTGAAGAACGATACCGTTTATTTCGATGAGTTCCCCGTACGCGACCTGGTTGTTTCTATCGTGGGCGAGGAGTCTGCCGATGCCATTCTTGAAGCCATTGGCAAGGTAAGCTACAAAGTGGGCTATGAGGCTACGATGACTGCCGCTAAGGATAGTGTTTACATGACATTCGATCCGAAACCGCTGGAAATTTCAGTACCGATGGATGAAGACAATACGTTGACCGTAAAGGTAGAAGTGGCAGCCGCAAACAAAGGCAACTACGAGTTCGAGACCAAGAACCTGAACATGGGACTTGAAGCCAGCAGTGTGACGGTCAATGACGTTCCTTTCCCTGCATTCTCGGCTACCGGATTTACTTTTGAAATGAAAAAGAAATAAACTAACAGATATAATAACTGTAAGTTAGTCTGATACTGAATGAAAGGGATGCCCATTGTGGCATCCTTTTTTTTGTATATTTGTGTCCGTAATACTTAACAAATCGAACGATGGAGAAACGTGTATTGCTGGGCATGAGCGGAGGAACTGACAGCTCCGTGGCGGCTATGAAGCTGCAGGAAGCCGGATACGAGGTGACAGGCGTCACCCTCCGCCTGCACGACGACGGAGGGCGTGATGCCGAAGAGGCTGCCCGTCTGGCCGACCGTCTGGGCATCGAACATTTCGAATACGACGCCCGCGAGGCTTTCGAAGCGCAGGTGGTCCGTTATTTCACCGAAGAATATCTGACGGGCCGTACGCCCGTGCCCTGTACCGTGTGTAATAATCGACTGAAATGGCCACTCTTGGCCCGTCTGGCTGATGAAAGGGGGATTTCTAACATTGCGACAGGGCACTACGTACGCAAGGTGTACCATGACGGGCGATGGTATATCGCTCCTGCCGCCGATGCTGACAAAGATCAGTCATTCTTCCTTTGGGGATTGAAGCAGGATATACTGAAGCGCATGCTTCTGCCCATGGGCGAGCTGACCAAAGCCGAGGCTCGTGCCTATGCCGCTCGCCGTGGCTTCCAGCGTGTGGCGGAGAAGAAGGACAGCTTGGGCGTGTGCTTTTGCCCGATGGACTATCGCGCTTTTCTGCGCCGTGCTGTTTCGCCTGAGCTTCTGCCAGGAAAGGGAGTCTTTCTTGATGAAAACGGTGCTTTTTTGGGGTGGCACGAAGGCTATCCCTTTTACACCGTCGGTCAGCGGCGCGGACTAGGTATCCACCTGAATCGGGCTGTCTATGTGAAAGAGATATGCCGCGAACGAAACGAAGTGGTACTGGCACCGCTCGCCTCCCTTTATCGGACGGAGATGTGGCTGAAGGAATGGAATCTTGTAGATGAGGCCCGTGTTTTGGGTGGCAAGGCGGTCATCGTGAAGATACGTTACCGCAAACAGGCCAACCGCTGCCTCGTTTCGCGTACGAGTGACGGCTGCCTCCATGTATGCTTGCTTGACCCGCTCGAGGCCGTGGCTTCGGGGCAAGCAGCCTCCTTTTATGATGCGGAAGGGTTGCTGCTCGGAGGCGGAATTATCCTATAATGTTTTAAGCTAAAACATACGACCTTTTGCTTCAAAACATTGCTGCTTTTGGAGCAAAAGGTCGTATGATTTTGAGAGGTCTCTTGCTGGGGACTCTCTTATTTATTGTTCAGGCGGAGCATTTCTTCGATATACTCGCGCGTATTGCTCAGGCGGGGAATCTTGTGCTGGCCGCCTAGCTTGCCTTTTTGGTCGAGCCAGTCGTGGAAGAGGCCCGTGCGTGCCACGATGACTTCCAGCGGTTGCAGGGCCAGGTCGTTCTGACGTTTGGCCTCGTAGTCGGAGTTGACCTCCTTCAGCGTGTCGTCCAAGATGCGGGCGAACTTGCCGAGGTCGTCGGGCATCTGAGCAAATTCAATCAACCACTGGTGACGGCACTTGGCATTCGCATCCATGAAAACGGGAGCGGCGGAGTAGTCTGTAATGCGTGCACCCGTTTCGGCACAGGCTTTGGCTAGTCCTTTTTCGGCATTGTCTACGATAAGCTCCTCGCCGAAGGCGTTGATGAAATGCTTGGTGCGGCCCGTGATAACGAACTTATAGGGTCGGTTGTTGGTGAACTTCACCGTATCTCCGATGATGTATCGCCAGAGGCCGGCCGAAGTAGAGATGACCATGGCGTAGTTTTTGTTCAGTTCCACCTCTTCGAGGCAGCAGATACGTGGGTTCTCCTTGCCGATGTCCTCCAGAGGTATAAATTCGTAAAAGACACCATAGTCAATCATCAGCAGCATGGAGCGGTCGGTAGGGTCACTTTGCGTGCCGAAGTAGCCTTCGGAAGCATTGTAGGTCTCTACGTAGTGCATCTTGCTGCTGCGGATCACTTCCTTATATTGCTCGCGGTAGGGCGTGAAGGCTACGCCACCGTGGAAGAAGACTTCCAGATTGGGCCACACTTCCTCCAGGCTCTGCTTGCCCGTTTTCTCCAGGATGTGCTTGATGAGTACCAGCATCCACGACGGCACGCCTGACAGGTTGGTGACGTTGGCATGGATGGTTTCGCGGGCGATGGCTTCCATTTTTGGTTCGAAATGTTCCATTAGGGCTGTCTGCTTGCTCGGAACACGGATGTAGTTGACCAGCGGGTTGAGGTTTTCCATCAGAATGGCTGACAAGTCACCCACAAGGCTGTGGTTCGTATTCAGGTTGGGAGCATGGCTTCCTCCCAGAATTAGCCCCTTGCCCGAGAAGAATCGGCTTTCAGGATTCTGCCGCAAGTAGAGGGCTACAGCATCCTGACCGCCGCGATAGTGCGTGTCGTGTAGCGATTCCTTGCTGACGGGCAGGAATTTACTCTTGTCGTTCGTCGTACCCGACGACTTGGCAAACCAGCGTATTTCTGATGGCCACAACAGGTTCTGCTCTCCGGCTCGCAGACGGGCTACGTAGGGCTTTATTTCTTCGTAAGTCTGTATAGGCAGGCGGTTCTTGAAGTTTTCATAGGTATGTATGGAACTGAAGTCATACTTCCGACCCCACTCCGTTTGGGCGGCTTTGCCGATGAGACGCATCAGTACACGATGCTGTATCTCTCCAGCGTGTCCAGCATATTGATCTATTTCCTTTACGCGGGAATTGAAATAGATATTATTGAGGAATCGCGTTATATTCATCTTTCTTATTGAAATCAGATTCTGCACGCAAAAGTAATCTTATTTCCGGTCATCTCTATCTTTTTTCTGTTTTTTTTCTATCTTTACGGCTGCATTTATGGTGCAAACTGACATGTTGACCATTTTATGCGACATAATGATAAAAATATTCTCCAAAAGGAGGAAAAAGGAACGGAGGTATTATATGAGAATCGGTATTTTGACTTCAGGGGGAGATTGTCCGGGGATTAATGCGACAATTCGCGGTGTGTGTAAAACGGCCATCCGTCACTATGGTATGGAAGTGATTGGTATTCATAGTGGTTTTCAGGGATTAATGACCAAAGATGTGGAAACATTTACGGAAGATTCTCTTTCGGGATTGCTGACGTTGGGAGGGACAGTGCTTGGTACATCGCGCGAGAAACCTTTCAAGCGGGGAGGTCTGATGGATGGTGTGGACAAACCGTCACTGATAATCCAGAATATCAAAGAACTGGGGTTGGATTGTGTAGTCTGTATCGGTGGAAATGGTACGCAAAAGACAGCTGCTAAATTTGCGGCGATGGGTGTGAACATCGTATCCGTACCGAAAACCATCGACAACGATATTTGGGGAACAGATTTTTCTTTCGGCTTTGATACAGCGGTGAGCATTGCTACTGACGCCATCGACCGTCTACATTCTACGGCAAGTTCGCATAAGCGTGTGATGGTCATCGAGGTAATGGGGCATAAGGCCGGTTGGATAGCTTTGTATTCGGGTATGGCTGGTGGTGGCGATGTTATTCTGATTCCAGAGATTCCTTATAATATCCATAATATAGGCGAGGTTATTCTGGATCGTTTGCGCAAAGGGCGTCCTTACTCTATTGTGGTGGTAGCTGAGGGAATTCCGACTGATGGACGAAAGCGGGCGGGTGAATATATCGCTCAGGAAATTGAATACGAAACTGGCATTGAAACACGAGAAACCGTGCTTGGCTATATCCAACGTGGCGGTTCTCCGACACCTTTTGATCGTAATCTATCGACTCGTATGGGTGGTCATGCTACAGAATTGATAGCTACCGGTCAGTTTGGACGTATGGTCACTTTGCAGGGAAACGACATCTCGTCTCTTCCACTGGAGGAAGTGGCTGGGAAATTGAAACTGGTAACAGAAGACAATGATTTGGTAGTACAAGGACGTCAGATGGGTGTCTGCTTCGGATAGGAAGAAATCTCAGAAGAACAGGGAACTTCGTCCGTTGTTTCCTGTTTTTCTTCTATCGGTAGTTCAGGAGCTGATACTTTTATTTCAACGATAACCGATGAGGCTTCAGTTTCGATATTTTCGGTTACAGGTATTTCGTCTGTAGTAAGTGGTTTGTTTGTGTTCTCTAGGGTGGCTTGGTGCTCGGTTTTTAATCGTTCGATTTCGCTTTTGAAGGTTTCGTCAGACTTGAGCTTCTTGAGAGCCATTTGAGCTGCATTCTGTTGAGATTCCTTTTTGGAGTATCCTGTACCAGTTCCTGCAGGAAGTCCTTCTATCTGTACTTCTGTTTGAAACATCGGATTGTTTTCGCGATCAATGAACTGTTCGATGAGTTCGAACGAAACCTCCACCTTATGTTTTTGGCTCCATTCAATGAGCTTCGACTTGAAGTTCATTTCTTTGCGAGACATCTTATCCAAGTCGATGTACTGCTTGAAGATCTTCTTTTCCATGAACTGCTTGCATCGGTCATATCCTTGGTCGAGATAGATGGCGCCGATAAAGGCTTCGAATGCATTGCCGTACATGTAGCTGTTGTGTGAGGAAGAGCGCGAAGCGTACTTTACTAGCTTGTCCAAACCTATTTCTACGGCCAGTTTGTTCAGTGTCTCACGTTGTACGATTTTAGAACGGGTGTTGGTCAGGAAACCTTCACGTTTGCCTTCAAAATGTTTGAAGACGATATCACCTACGATGGCGTCGAGGATGGCATCACCCAAAAATTCCAGACGTTCATTGTTGATGGGCCTTCCTTCTTCCGAACGGAGCGAAGTTGATTTATGGAGCAGGGCTTGCTGGTAGATTTTTAAATTGCGAGGGAAGAATCCTAAAATACGATAAAAACAAAAATAAGACTCCCGTTCCTTATGAAACAAGAGCCTTATTTTGTCTATTTGGTTACGTAACACGACCTTACTCTGCGTATTTCTTGAAGATGACACAAGCGTTGTGACCGCCAAAACCAAAGGTGTTGGACAAGGCTGCGTTGACTTCGCGTTTCTGAGCCTTGTTGAACGTAAAGTTCAGGTCGTAGTCGATGTTCTCGTCGTTGTCACCCTCAGTGTGGTTGATGGTCGGAGGTACGATGCCATTCTTGATGGCCAGGATGCTGGCAATCGCTTCTACGGCACCTGCTGCACCCAGCAAGTGACCTGTCATAGACTTGGTCGAGCTGATGTTCAGTTCGTAGGCATGCTTGCCGAATACTTCCTGAATGGCTTTAACTTCCGAAATATCGCCCACCGGAGTGGATGTACCGTGTACGTTGATGTAGTCAATCTGTTCGGGTTGCATCTCTGCATCCTCCAGAGCGTTTCTCATCACGAGTTTGGCTCCCAGTCCTTCGGGGTGTGATGCTGTCAGGTGGTGAGCGTCGGCCGACATGCCTACACCAGCTACCTCAGCATAAATCTTGGCGCCGCGCGCTTTTGCGTGCTCCAGTTCCTCCAGCACGAGGCAACCACCTCCTTCACCCATTACGAAGCCGTCGCGGCTGGCGCTGAACGGACGTGATGCCGTTTCGGGTGAATCGTTGCGGGTGGACAGTGCGTGCATGGCGTTGAATCCGCCTACGCCGCAAGCGGCAATGGCAGCTTCCGAACCACCTGTTACGATGGCGTTGGCCTTGCCCAGACGGATCAGGTTGAATGCATCGGCAATGGCATTGGTCGAAGTGGCGCAAGCCGAGCACGTAGCATAGTTGGGTCCGTGGAAACCGTACAGAATGGAAATCTGTCCGGCCGCAATGTCCGAAATCATCTTGGGGATGAAGAACGGATTGAACTTGGGACCGTTTTCCTTGCCTGTCAGTGCATAGTTGCCTGCTTCTTCTTCGAATGTGCGGATACCGCCGATACCGGCACCGAATATAACACCAATTCTGTTCAAATCCTCATTTTCGACTTCAAGACCAGAGTCTGTAACGGCTTGTTTGGCCACGGCGATGGCATACTGAGTGTACAGGTCCATCTTGCGGGCTTCCTTGCGGTCGATATATTCATTTGCATTGAAGTTCTTCACTTCGCAGGCAAATTGGGTCTTGAATAATGATGCGTCGAAATGAGTAATAGGTCCCGCCCCACTAACTCCATTGACAAGATTGTCCCAGAATTCCTGGACATTGTTACCAATGGGGGTAATGGCACCGAGACCTGTTACTACAACTCTTTTTAATTCCATGTTCTAAAAACTGATGGATAAAAATTACTTAGCGTGCTCTTCGATGTAAGATACAGCATCACCTACAGTACCAATCTTTTCAGCCTGGTCATCGGGAATAGAGATACCGAATTCCTTTTCGAATTCCATAATCAATTCCACAGTGTCAAGAGAGTCTGCTCCTAAATCATTAGTAAAGCTTGCCTCGTTTGTAACCTCTGTTTCTTCTACGCTTAATTTGTCAACGATGATAGCTTTTACTTTTTCAGCAACTTCAGACATAACTTTATACAATTTAAATTAGTAAATATGAATATACTTTTTATTTTTGCAGTGCAAAGAAAAGCATTTTTTGTGTTACAAAGCAAATTTAAAGCACTAAAAATGCGGAAAATTGCACATTTTTTAGTGTCTTGTGCATTTAATGGAGGTGTTTTATGATAAATATAGCGATTTTTGCTTCTGGTTCAGGTACAAATGCTGAGGAAATTATCCGTTATTTCGTATTAAGCGAAAAATATAAGGTGGCTTTGGTTTTCTCCAATCGCCCGAAAGCAGGTGTTCTGGAACGGGCGAAACGATTGGGTGTGCCTTTTGAAGTCTTGGAGAAAAAGGACTTGACCGGATCGGCACTAATGGCATTAATGAAGCGCTATGAGATTGACTTTATCGTTTTGGCTGGTTTCCTGTGTATGGTTCCTGATGAATTGACAAAGGCTTACCCAAAGCGTATCGTAAATATTCATCCGGCTCTGTTGCCTAAATTCGGAGGTAAAGGCATGTATGGTGCTCATGTGCACGAGGCAGTTGTGGCTGCGGGCGAGAAGGAAACAGGCATAACGATTCATTATATTAATGAGCGTTATGATGAGGGCGAAATCATTTTCCAAAAAAGTTGTCCGGTTTCTCCTGAGGATACTCCTGAGATGGTCGCCACGAAAGTGCATGCGTTGGAATATGCTTGTTTTCCAGTCGTGATCGAACAATTGTTGGAGGCTTTATGAGAAATGCGCTTATTGGATGGTTCGGTGCCGCTTTCTTGTGTATGGTTCCGTCGCTCCATGCGCAAGTCAGTCATGGTGGGCGACCTTTGCCTTTGTCGTTGTTACGTTCCTCCAGTAGCGAGCTTTTCATAACGATGCCCTCTTTCGATTTAGAAGCGCAATTGAGGCTCGATTCGTTGAATATGATTGGTTCGGGGGGTGCTTTCCCCTTTGCCTATAAGTTCATGACGGACTATTCGCCTGAAAATTCAGGAGAAAGTTTTACGTTGGGTGATGGAACAAAAGTCTGGCGTATTGGTATTTATTCTCCTGGAGCTCTGTCTGTTAATCTGTTGTTCTCGGAGTATGAATTGCCTGAGGGCGCCCAATTGTTTGTTTATAATGAAGACCAAAGTCTGGTTTTGGGCTCGTTTAATCATTTAAATAATTCTGAGAATGGTGTGTTACCGATCGCTCCGATCCGTGGTGATCGGGTGATTGTGGAATATCAGGAACCGGCAGGGGTGTCTTTTCATGCCCGATTGCGTTTGGGTGAGGTGAATCATGCTTATCGGGAATTAAGAGGGGCTGAACCCTCCGGTGCGAGCGGCTCGATTGCCTATATTCCCTCATTGACCTGTTTTGATTCTGGCGACGCGGATTATCGGCGCATGGGGCGAAGCACGGTTCTTTTGATTGTGGATGGCATTTATTCCTGTACGGGTGTTTTGCTTAATAATGTATCAAATGATGGGAAGCCCTATCTGCTGACCGCCTCCCATTGTTTGAATAATAATTTTAAGCTGTCTAATCCGGATTATGCCCAAATTGCGGGAACGATTGTCAGCTTTTTCAATTACAACAGTCCGTTGTGTGATACTCTTTTGCGTGGCACTGAGGAATTATCGGTTGCCTCTTCTTATTATAGAGCGGTAAATGAGATGGCGGATATGGCTTTGTTGGAGTTGGCGGAAATGCCTCCCATCT
>ENA-OOXJ01001172-OOXJ01001172.1-human-gut-metagenome-genome-assembly--contig:-NODE-1172-length-18100-cov-2.695705_pt1 | contig 18100 bp, 14 predicted proteins | sample MGYA00241587_ERZ501343 | MGnify/ENA primary metagenome ERZ501343 (study PRJEB25962, sample SAMEA2042918) | human gut metagenome | biome: human gut; feature: human-associated habitat; material: faeces... | reverse complement strand
AAAAATCCGGCAGCCGGGGCGCTACCTGTTGAGCCTGTGCCAGAGTGGGTGACGGAGAGGGGCGTGTTCACGTCGCGAGTCCGTCCTATTTCACATAGTCCTTGGGGAACGATGTCTGTTGTTCTACCTTGCCACTGGCCAGGCGGATGTGGGTGTCGATGGTGCGCTGGCCTTCGGTCAGCTCGATGACGCGTGCACCGTTGGGGATGTGGATGTATTCGGTGGGTCCGCCGGTGAAACGTCCGTAGGCCAGGAGGATGCCATACCAGTTGACGGCATAGTCGTTATCGTGGTCGTGTCCCACAAAGACACCCATTACGTCGCCCTGCTCTTTCATGGTGGCAAACAGGCCGGTGTTGAGCACCGGTGAACAGGCTTTTTCGCGACGGATGCCATAGAGGGTGGTGTTTTCGTCGGCAGCCGCCTGGTTGTATTCGGGCAGGGGGATGTGGAAGAAGGCCAGTGCCGGCACGGGAGTACCGCCGTTCTGCTGGGTGTAGCGGGCACTTTGGGCGACATACCAGTTCACCTGGTCACGGTGTATGAAGTCATAGCCGCCTACGCCCTGCACTTGCGAGCCGTAATTAGAGTCGATGAAATAGAGCAGAGACTTCACTTTCCGGTCTTTGCTACCCTGTACTTCGAGCACGTAGTTTCCGTCACCGGTCAGCCCTTCGCTGTCCGAAGCCAGACAACCGGGCATCTGGCGGGCAATCTGGAGCAACTCGGCATTTGTGAGTCCCTGTTCACGGTCGTGGTTTCCGAAAGCCAACGCATAGGGAATGCCGAACTGGCCCACAAAGCCCAGCACACGTTTGAAGTTGTCGGCCGCGGGAGCGCTGTAAATGATGTCACCGGTCAGCACAATCAGGTCGGGACGTTCGGCTTCGACCACGTTGCGAATGCAGGCAAAGGCCGTATCCGAACGCGGGTCTTGCCAGCGTATGTGCAGGTCGGTAAACTGTACAATCTTGAATTTTCCGTCGTCGCCAAACTTCAGGCGACCGTCGTTTTCCTGGGCTTCGGCCTGGAAAGCGAGCATCCATACGGCCATGAGGGCCGTCAAAATGTTTTTCATGTTCATGTTTTGAGTTTGGTTTTAAAGTGGCGCTCCTCACCTGCGGGAGCTTAGGAGCAAAGATAGGGAAAGGCGAGTGGATAGCAAAATAAAAAAACTCGTTTTTGATTTTGCTATCCCGGACTGTATCCAGTCTGCTTATCGTTTCGTCTTGGCAATCATGAAGACGATGGCCGCAACCGATAGCAGGATGCCCACCACGATGTTGGTGGTAAGCGCTTCGCCAAAGACAACGGTACCGATGAGGATGGCCGTGACGGGTTCGAACACTCCCATCACCGAAGCCTTGGTTGCTCCGATGTTGCGGGTGGCGATGGCCAGCGTGGCAGTCGACACTACGGTGGGGAAGATGGCCAGTCCCACCAGGCTCAGCCAGGCCGTGCATCCTTCGATTCCGGTGGTGATTGCCGTATCAGACACCGCTATTTTTCCCAGGAAGACTATCGCTCCGACCGTAAGGGCATAGAACGTCAGGAGGCTGTTCGATATGCTGTGGATGGCTTTGCTACGGTTGATGATGACGATGAACAATGCATAGACCAGCGCCGAGGCCAGCGACAGGAGTACACCCGTGGGATTGATGGCTTGCGACGAATCGCTCTGGGTCATGATGACCACTCCCACAAATGTGAGGAAGATGGAAAGCCACACCGGCCACGAGGGGACTACCTTGAGAAACACCATGATGATGGCTACCAGTACCGGATAGAGAAACACCAGTGTGGTGGCCAGGCCCGAGGCGATGTAATGGTAGGCTTCGAACAGGAACAGGCTGCTGGCCGTGTAGAGCAGGCCCAGCACCAGCAGGATACCTGCCTGACGTCCCGAAACCTTGAAACTTTGCCGGCTGAATAAGAGAAAGCCACCCAAAAGCAATACGGCGATGCTGTAACGGAAGAAGAGAATCGACTCGATGGCTGCGCCGTTTTTCATCAGGGGAACTCCGAACAGAGGGTTCAATCCATAGGTTACACCGGTGATGATGCCCGCCGGATAACCGATCATTGCATTTTTGCTGATTGTTTTCATGTCTTGTCTATAAATGTTTGCCTGTAAAAATCTGTTTTTCCGTAAAAAAGACCGGCAAAGGTAAGACTTATATTCGGAAACTACCAGCCTGGAAACAAAGAAAGAAAAAAGTCAGTCTTTGAAACTTTCCTCCAGCCATTTGTACATCTGTTCACCGTGTTCTCTGATGGCATCGCGGTCCCACTTCGTGTAGTCTTTGTGTACCACCAGCAGCTTAAGGCTCTCTATGGAACCTGCTTTGGAGCCGTTGCAATAGGCCTGGACGTGGGCGGTCTTTACTTCGTATGATTCATTCCGCAAAGTCGAGTTCAGTCCCTGCGAAATCATTACCAGGTTGCCGAAGCTGTCGCGCAGGTTCTTGTCTTCTTCCGTATCGTCCCATTTCATGCTGGAATCACTTTCGGGGTGCTGTGGCGCTATGTGCTCTATGCTGCGGTTCCGCTTGAACAGGTAGTTTCCGGCAACAGCCAGCATCTCGGGCCTGTCTTTGAAGATATCGGCGCGGTGCTGCCAGATATACAAATCGAGCCGCCAGAACCAGTAACGTATTTCCCCGTACGACAGGTCGCCGTATGCTGGCAAGGTGTGGTGAAGCTGGTTGTCCTGCTGCCTGAGGTAGGAATGGAAAAAGTTTGCATCGGGAATGCCGTTGCATTGCTCGATGGCATCCATCAGCCAGCCAAACCAGTGGTAATGCGTAAAGTTGGACGACGACACATACAGCATGGACTGTAACATCATCAGCTGCCTGAGGTCTTTGTTGTCCTCGCTCAGGTTCATGTCGAGCACGTATCCTACTTCGGAAGGGCGTACAAAGCAGATGTCGAGCGCAAGCCGGCTTCTGACCAGTTGCTCCATGAAAAGCCGGATGCGTTCTTTGTCTACCTGACCGCCTTCGTAAGGAAGATACCGGGCAAAGATGTCGAGCAGGTTGTGCGGATTGAAAAAGTCCTTGATACTGCCTTCAATCCGGCCGCCCGCAAAGCGGTAAAGCGTCTGGAGCAGCAGGTATTCAAAGGAAAGGGCGCAACGCGAATCGCGGTTGGACTCGTATTCGGGTTTCGGCTTCTCGGACGAGGCTTCTACTTCTGCTATGGATTTGCATTCGTCCTCTTCGTTCTGTCCCATGCCGTTTATGATGCCCTGGGACATCAGCTGGGATATGTCGTACTGGAAAGTCAGTTGCTTGCGACTGGCAAGGTCGTATTCTCCTTCGCCGTTGCGTTTCCGGATAAGCAGCGTGTCAACATCCGCCAGCTTGTTCCACAAGCACATGTAGTCGCTGATGTTGCCGTCCAGGTTGCGCAGGAGTTTCACTTTCAGAATTTCGTGGTGTTCCAGGTTCTTGCCCGAAGCGTTCATCCGTTCAAAATACCTGTTCAGGTCTCTGGGACTGTAATTTTCGGGGAGGTACGAGATAAAGAAACACAAGTGGTGGTATACGTATTCGGCAAACTCCTGTGGGCTGACGGGGTGTTTCTCATCTTCTCCGAACTCCTTCATGTATTTGGAAATCTCTAGAAAGGCGTTGCACATGTTTTTGTTGACAGCCTTTTCCGTAAGTTGTTGGGCTCGGCCTGTTATCAGGTCTTGCAGATAGGCGTCGTCCAGCGGGCGGGAAAGGAAGCGTAGCCTGGGCTTCCCGTTGGACAAAAGGAATCCTTTCCAGATGTCGCTGTATTCCTGAAGTACGCATCCCATCAGCATCATGACGGTAAAGCGTTGTTGTCCGTCCACGAGGTCGGCGTCCTGGGTCGATGTAAGCATCCCGATATAGTAGTCTTCTTTCCCGTCCGACAGGACAAACTGGCGTTTCAGGTCGTCGAGCAGGGTGATGATATTTTCGGTATCCCATTCAAACAGGCGCTGGTAGATGGGGATGGAGTAAAGCAGCTCCAGTTGTACGATATCTTTCGGTGTAAGTTTCATCTGTTTATGTTTTTCAGCGATTCAATAACAATGTTGGGTCTGATGGAACCTGAGATGTTGGATGCCCTACGTCTCATATCCAGCATAATCGGTCCCATGTCCTGGCGGACCGGGTAGGTGAGTTCCTTGGCATAGTCCCTGGCTTCGGCCAGAAAGAAGGTGGGCGAGGTGGCCTGGTCGATCATAAGCACCAGTTCCGTGTCGGCCGCATATTGCACGATGGAGGCTTTCTGAGCCCGCCGGTTGTCGTAACGGTGTTGCAGGATGATGCGCATGATGGCTACGGTGGCATCGGACAGGTAGTAGGAACCGAATTTCAGGTAATAGCCGAACATCAGTGCCTCGATGACGTCCCGATACCACCGGTGGCTTCCGTAGTCCAGTCCGGCATGCAGGTGGCTGTATTCGGGAGTGGTGGCAAACTGGCGGTACTTGTCCAGGTGCTGCTCTACGAACGAAAAGAAGTGGGTGCCGCCCTGAATGGGTTCGTTAAAATAGAAATGCTCGCCAAAGGGTGGGATTTCTTCCACTACCGGAGCCGCCTCATACTCTTGCTTGATGCGATACTTGTCCGTGCTGTCGTCGCACTCATGCTTGCGCATCCACTTGCGCAGGCGGTATATGTACGTGTCGAGCGTGCAGACGTAATCGGGTTGCTCGGTTGCATCCGCTTTGTTTGTCCGCCCGTTTTCAATCATCTTATTCCATACTTCGGCCGCGTGCATGGACTGGCGTTCGGAAGAACTGGGGATATAGCGCAGGTGATGGGCCTTCAGCAGGTCGTAGTCGGTCAGCTTCACACCCCGCGAGTTCTGGTTGGAAAAGAAGGTGTACGCCAGGTCCAGCGAGGCATTCTTGAGGACCAGCACGCTGAATTCTATCATGGAGAGCAGTCTCTGTGCCTGGCCTTTGAATTGCATGTTGCGTTGCAGGTACCCGCTTATCAGATGGCGGTTGTAGGCCACGTATTCGAGCGAACGCTTCGAGGTGAGTTTCTCGTTGAGCAAGCGGGGGAAAACACCCATCTCCCGCAACAGCAGGGACAGGGTAATCAGTCGTTGTTGGCCGTCGATTATGTCATACTTGCCCTCTACATTGTGCAGGATAATTGTGCCCAGCCGGTAGGGAACCGATACTGGGTTGTGCTGTGTCTTTTCCAGGTGTGCGAAGAGGTCGTCGAGCAGGCATTTCACATTGCGCTCTTCCCAGCAATAGATGCGCTGGTAGTCGGGTATCGACAGGGGCAACCTTAACACATCCTCAAGGCTTTTGAGTAGTATGTCAACCGTTTCCTCTTGCCGGCCGAGTGTATCGCAGAGGTCCAGTTCCACCATTTTTACCTGCGGTTGCTGAAGTGTGAGTTCCCGGATGCTTGCGTTAAAAGTCTCCATCATGTACGAGAGAACTTTGCACAGGTCTTCCAGGCCGTTGATTTCCTTCAGATACTGGCATCTGTAACCGTATTTCCATTCCGACCAGCTTATCTGGCTGTTGTTCTGGGTACGGTCTATAAGGTTGTCGATGAGAAAGGCGTATTTTTTGTCCCACTCGCCTTCAAAGTGGAGTTCTATCCGGCCTTTCCACTTGTGGTCAATGCGGTATTCATAGTGCAGGTCGTTGTCCTGACCGGGTAAGAAAATCTGTATATAGCGGCTTGTCTGCCGGGAGTTAGCGGGATATGTCCCATCCATTTCATAGTCGGGGAACCGTTGCCGAAGCTCATTGAAGTTCCATTCGTTGATTTTCCACATCTCTGTTTCTCTGATTATTGCTTTGTCACATTGCCTTTGTTACATTATCACACCGTCCCTGTTACATTGCCACGTCGTCCCTGTATATTTCGTACATGTCCGAAATCCATCCTTTCATGGTCTGGCGGAGCGACTCAGGAGCAAGCACCTCGATCATGGCACCCACGTGGAGCAGCCGCATGACAAAGTCGTAGGTGGGGGCCAGATACAGCTCGAAGTCCGCATAGTCGCCATAATCTTTCAGAAGGCTTTGGCTTCGGTGCAGGGGAAGCGAGTTCATGTAGGGCACATGCTCCTTACTGGCTCTGACGATGATGCGCTCGGGCTTTATGTCCATGTTGGTAACAATGCCATAAAAGGGGGAGAAATAAGCTGAGGCCGAAAAGTCTTTCGGAAGCTTGAAGGTATCGCCGGTCAGGGCTATGGCTTCAATCCGGTCGAGGCCGTAGATGCGGATTTCGTCGTAGTGCACATTATGTGCCAGCACATACCAGCGGTTTTCAAACAGCTTGACGCAATAAGGCTCGATGGGGAACGTATAGCTTCGGGACTTTCCAAACCCGCAATAGGTGATTGTGACTGTCCGGTTTTCTTTCATAGCCTGGAGCAGGGTGGCCAGGTAGTTGTGGGCCGAGGGAATGGGGTCGACAAGAATCCGGTCTTTCAGCGAGAGGTTTTCGCTGATGAGGTTACTCACGGCAAACGAATCGAGCATCCATTTCTTCAGTTCGTCTTCGTCAATGTCTTCCGGGTTTTCTATATAATAGAGGTAGCCGCCGGTGCGTTGGCAGGAAATGATGATGCCGAACTGGCTGAAAATGGCGTCTTTCCAGCGGTTGAAGGTGGCCCGGCTCAATGGTTTGCAGTCGCTCAGCTCCTTGTTATGTTCCCAGCGCTCCGAAATCTCTTCCAGCGATATTCTTCCCGCCCGGCGGATGGTGTCGATGAGCCACGTGTATTTTTGCAGTTGAATCATGGTATTTCCCTGTTAGTTGCCGTAAAGGTAGCAAAAACATGTCACGTTTTGCGGTACAGCCCGGTCAAGACGGCCAGATTTTTTTCATCCGGCGAATTCTTTTCAACCTGTACCGCCAAATGATACACCTCTGCCTTACTTTCGTGCCGTAACCCTAAACAAGACACAGAAAATGATACACCTTACTTATGACCAGGACACTCCGTCCGATAGCGGGGAACAAAAGAAATCCGTCACCCGGAAACGTCCGAAAAACATACTCGAAGCCTTCGAACACATTGTCGAACTGGCCAAAGACAGTAACCTCAGTCCTGACTTCCTTGAAAAGACGTCGGCCTACGTCAAGTATGCCTCGCGCAAGCTGAAACTGTCGCCCATGCAGGTGGTGCTGCTGGCACTTTTCGTAGACCATAGCGAAAACAGCCGTATCCGTATATCCGAGATAGCCTCGTATGCAGATTGCCGTACCACCAAAATCCTGCGGTTCTCATCCGAAATCGATGTCCTCGAAGAGAAGCATTATGTACGTGCATCCCGTACGTCCAACAGCCTCTCCTACCGGGTGCCGGCCGAGGTCCTCAAAGCGTTGAAGAAGAACCGTCCCTATGTTTACGAAACACCCCCTGTGGCCGACGTACAGACCTTTTTCTACCGGTTCAATGAGATGATGGAAGAGGTGGACAATGATGAAATGACCTACGAAACGCTGAGCGCACAGACCAATGACTGCTTGGACCAGATAAAGCACACGCACTTTGTCCAGACCCTGCACAAGATGCATCTGGACGAGGAAGACAGGATGCTCTTTATCTTCATGGCCCATCTGTTTGTGCAGAACAACGATGACAACATCGGCTTTCACGACATCGAAAACTTGTACGACAACGGGAAAATGCCGTATTGGTGCAAAAGCGAACTCCGCAACCGTACTTCGGAACTTTTTATAGAAAACCTGATTGAAAATGTCAACGAAGACGGCATGGCGCGCCCGGACGCTTTCAAGCTGACCGAACATGCCAAAATGGACCTGCTTTCGGAGTTGGACCTTGACTTACAAGCCAAAGCAGACCATATTCTGATTAAGGCCGATTCTTTTCCGGAAAAGAAACTGATATACAATGCTGCCGAGCAGAGCCAGGTGGGCGAGTTGGCATCCATTCTCTCGGCCGACCGGTTTGGGGAGGTTCAGCAACGGTTACGCAATGCCGGCATGCGTACCGGTTTTTGTAGTCTTTTCTATGGTTCGCCCGGTACGGGCAAAACCGAAACGGTCTACCAGATAGCCCGTGCTACGGGGCGCGACATTCTGCGTGTGGACGTCGACAAGATAAAGAGCTGTTGGGTGGGCGAGAGCGAGCAGAACATGAAGAAGCTTTTCGACCGCTACCGCCGCATCTGCAAAGATGCCCCGCTTGCTCCCATCCTGCTGTTCAACGAGGCCGATGCCGTGCTAGGCGTGCGTATGGAGGGGGCTACCCGGGCCGTGGACAAGATGGAGAACTCCTTGCAGAACATCATCCTTCAGGAGATGGAATCGCTGGAGGGTATCCTCATTGCTACCACCAACCTGACGGGCAATCTGGACAAGGCATTCGAGCGCCGTTTCCTTTATAAGATACAGTTCTGCCGTCCTACCCCCGAGGCACGCGCCCGGATCTGGACTACCATGCTGCCATCGCTGACGGAAGACGATGCACACAGGCTTGCTTTCTCATTCGATCTTTCGGGTGGCGAAATCGAGAACATCGTCCGCAAATATACGGTCAATGCCATTCTGTCGGGACGCGATGCCATTGATTTGCCTTCCCTTGCCGAGATTTGCCGCAATGAACGCATTGCCAGTCCCGGCCGTACTCCGATAGGTTTCCGTCTGTAACCCGGGCATGTGTTGCCTATGCCGGTGTTCTTTCTTATTGTTTCAAAAACATAAACTTGCTGGTATGAAAAAGCTGTTTCCCTGTGTCACTTTCGACAATCTGAATAATGTGCCCTCTTATGCGCGTTGGTACACTTACGGTTTTTTCGATACTGCGCCCGGGCATCAGAAAAGTTATGAGCGCTTTCAAGCGGTCTACCCCAATGCCGCCTGGTATGGCAATGTTCCTCACTTGGGGCTGGCAGACATTCAAGAACTTGTTTTACACATTGCCGGGTGTAATTCCGATGGCTGAGGTTGTGTTCCGATTCTCTATCGCGTTTCAGTCCAGGTGGCACTCCCGAAGATAAGGCCAATAAAAAAAGCCCCAAGAGTTTGTCTCTTTGGGGCTTTTCGTTGATTGATCGTTGGACTACCAGTCCTTCAATTATTGCTCTATATTGCTATTAATTGATACTTATTGATATATTCATTTATATTATCATTTTGATTATTAATAGCGATAAGTATCATAAGACTTCATAAGTAGTCTTAATATTGGGCTCTATATTGGGCGCAACTGATAATTATCATATTAAATTGTAGGTAAACATAATTTATCAAATAAGATTTTATTTCGTTTTTCTGCATCTTGAATTAGCTTATCGTAAGAAATTATCTCAATATATGCTTTTTGATTTTTATGATAACCAAAGTATCCTAATCCATCGTTAGTCTGATTAAAATCATAATTATCAACAAACTCTCTCATTTTTGCTGTTAAGTCACATATGATATAACAATAAAAAGGTACATTTTGCATATTGAGAAAATTACGTTGATTCTTCAAATGTTTTTTATCACTTCTAATTTCCTTTATATAACTTAATACTTGTTCAATCGGGTTCTTTTCATCTTGTGAATATTCATTTCTCATAGGTCGCTTAAATTCTACTATCACTACTGATGGAAATGGATTGTTTTGACTCTCAGATAAAGCAAATCGATTATCAAAAAAATCATTGAATGCAACTATATCAGGTCTATCGATACTAGTACTATCAATAATATCCATTTTAGAAAATGGTTTGTCAGAAGCTATGTAAGAATGATAAGACAATCTTTCATCAATTAACCACAAATTATGATCTTCATAATTTAAATCATCAGAAGTTGCTTTCAGCGGAAATATTAGTCGATGAATCGTATTCTCAAGAGCAAATTTACCGATGTTATCTGGTTTGAGATTTTTAGAAAGGATATCAATAATTGTTTTACGATGTATAATATATTTTGATAAATTTGTATTGCCAACATCTATGACTTTTTCAATGTATGAGTTATATCTATCTTGATATTCTTCGTAATCTTTGATTGTTTTTATTGATTTAAATATTTTACGCCCTTCTTTCTTAGTATCAACCTCTAGTTCGTGCTGTATTTTAAATAATTCAAGTTCTAATTTTTCTTCTGATAATATTGGTAATTGTTCAAGTCTTTGTTTTTTATACTTAAATAATAATCTATATTGTGGAGCTTTTTTATAGATAAACTCTTTTATTCTTTCAAGTTTATTATCTCTAATTTCTTTAAGGTATATATCTATTCCTTCTGCAATCTTATTAAAAACTATATTATTCAAATCTTTTTCTGTTATTATATCAGAAAATAGGTTGTCGCCTTCCTCTTCTGCATTTATATGAGGGAAAAGCAATGTTGTTCTTGTTTCATCTACTATTTGATTGAAGTATTCTCCTTTTAAATATGCTTGAAGATAGAACTCTTTATCATTATATTTTATAATTCTGTTAAGTTCTGGAATATCTTTACTTAATGGCTTTTTATAAACCACTCGATTATCTGCGCAATAATTCAGTTCATGAGTTTTAGCTATTTTGGAAGCTTTATATAAGTCTATTGAAAAACAATACTTTTTGATTTTAAAATCAATGGAATCAAAAAATTCAATTTCTTTCTTATATAAATCATTTAAGATAATTTCTTTTTTATTATCAACATCCATTACTTTAATAATGGGACATCCTTCACTCATTAAATAGGTTAATATATGAGATAGTATTTTTTCTCCAATATCCTCAATGGTTCTTGGCATTCCATCTTTATAATCTTCAAGTAATTTCTCAAGTTTTATAGTTGTCTTTCCTTTTATTTGATGATTAATATGAGTTTCAGAAAAATTATCAATACCGTTTTCTGTTAATTTAAAATCAAATTCTCTTTTGTAAAATGTTCCATTGTCATTATAAATACTATTAATGTGTATGTTTTTAAACGTTTTTAGCCATAAAAAACGTCCAACTCCTTGTCCTCCAATCTCTAATTTGAATGAAGAATTAGCATTTTTAAAAGAGGTTAGATTTATGTCATTAAAGCCTTCACCATTATCTTCTATAATAAAATTTTTAATAGGATTTAAATTAATTCCCTCTTCAAATAAATCTCCCAATGAATTATCTCTTTCAAAACTAACATTAATAATTCCATTCTTTTTCTTCAATCTTTGAATGGAATGAATAGAATTTACAATTGCTTCAAAAACAGGTAATAATACTTGGCTTTTATATAACTTTATTCGCTTGACCTTTCCGATAATGTCAAATCCTATTTTATTGCTTGAATCCATAACGACATAAATATTATTATAACAAAGAAAGGAAATATTTAAGAATAATCCAAATTTATTATACATTATAATCTAATGATTATAAGACAAGTAGTCCTACAACTTATTATACAAAGAATATAAGAAAGCAAGATTTCTTGCTTCTTTTGCAGTGAAAGAGACCAAAAGGGAGACCAAAGTAATAGTCCGATATATCAATATTAATGTATTGTTGTCCCCCCTGTGATAGTATCGTGATTAATTATGGAATGATATTAATGAGCATAGATATACTATTCTTGCTATCCTATTATTACTAATATTACAATATACGGCACTCATGGCACTTGGCACTCAACCTGCCAAGAGACCTTGCTACGATTGGGCTCGTAACAATCTGCAAGTGCCAAGAAGTGCCAATTAGTGCCACCCATAACACGACATGTTAATGTATATTAATTATGGAACATGGCAGAAGCTAAGAAATACATTGTATTTCTATGACTAATTTGTCAGTTTTAATAGAAAATTAGCTGACAAACCGTCTAATAATCTGACAATTAGTCATAGAAATAGTATAAGTTATGCAAATCACCTTAAATCACTTTTTGCCTTAAATTGTCCCGTTTTTTCTGTGGAATGATTTTTGATTTAATAACCATAGAAAATCATAATAACCCACACATGAACGGACTAATCAAAACCTTTTATTCCACTAACAAAGTCAAGTTCTCATTGAAGAACCCTGCATTGGAAGTTTCTACTATCAGAGTGCGTACCAATATTAACGGTGAAAGATTCTCTTATTATCTTCCATCAAAGTATAAACTGAATCGCTCCTGTTGGGATAGCGAAGCAGGGAGAGCCATAGAGGATGCAAAGAAGAACCCTCAATTAAAGGGCAATCCGCAGTTGCAGCTAATTATGCGCAATATCAACAAGGAAATAGAGAAAACCCAAAATGCCTTGATTATGATATTGGAGTTATGCCAAGCTCACGGAATAACCCCAACATTAGAACAAGTTCGCACAGAGTTAAGAAAAGAATTGTTGGGGGAACAACCTGAAGAAAAGGAAGAAGAAAAGGAAAGCAAACCTTTGATTACAGATTTCTTTGAGCTTGCCAATTATTATATTGGATTGTGTGAGAACCAGTCTATTCTAAACCAAAAAGGAGAGAAGTTTGCCAAAGGTTCAATCTATAATCATAAGGCTGCATTGAAGATAGTCAAGGAGTTTTGCGAGTATGCCAATATAAAGAAATTGTCTTTGGAAGATGTAGATGTTTACTTTTATGCTGCATTTCTAAAGTACATGACTACCGAAGCGGAACACGACAGAGGAAAGTATAAGACTAATGGTATAGGAAAGATTATCAAGAGTATTAAAGTCTTTGCCCGATTTGCCCACGAGAATGGCTATACACTCAATGATAGTTACCGTAAGTTTAAGGTATTCCGTGAAGAAGTGGAGACGGTATATCTGAATGAAACGGAACTGACAGCACTGTATAATCTGAAATTGCCCGAAAATTTGGCACAAGTCAGAGACGCATTTCTTGTAAGTTGTTATACAGGCTTACGTTATGGGGATATGGCTCGTTTGGAACAGAAACATTTCCACGATAGTACAGGCACGATAGAGATTGACACCCAAAAGACAAAGGAAAGGGTTGTCATTCCTATTCATCCTAAAGTAAGGGAAATATTTGAGAAGTATAACCAAGCAATGCCAAAGGTACAATGCAACCAAGCGACAAACAGGAATCTGAAAACCATTTGCAAGGCAGCAGGAATAACGGAACTTATAACCCGAACCGAAACGATAGGCGGAAAACGTACAGAAGTAACTTACCACAAATATGAGTTGGTAAGCTCTCATACTGCAAGACGTTCGTTTGCAACCAATGCCTATAAGAGCGGTATGCCTACCTTGTCTATAATGAAACTGACAGGACACCGTACAGAAACTTCCTTTATGAAATATATCCGTATCGGTAAGGAAGAGAATGCAGAAATATTAAGTAATTATGAATTTTTTAAACAATAATATTATGACTGAAAATAAAGCAGCAGAATTTTTTGATAATTTATTTGGACCAGACCGTAACAGAGTTCAAGAAGCACGTTATAGAATGAAAGAACAGGCAGCATTCTTTGAATTGGTAGAACATCAAAAAACGATAGAGGTAGAAACGAACCCTATTGAGGATTTTCTATGGTGGATGGATATATCAAAAGAATGTCTTGATGGCTATGTTCAGAATAACATAGGTTATAATGTTATTCCTAATCTGAAAAAAAATCTTGTTAATTATTGTAGGAGTACATATATATGGCAATGTATTAATGAAAATATAGAAGGAAAAATCTCGTTGTTTAATGATTTTGCATACTTTAATATATTCTACTTTAAGAGTGTATTAGGTGGTAAGGCAGATTATGTCGAAAATGGTAGGAGGGTTTATGTTGATAGTTTCCAATGGTGTGAACAAAACCAAGAGTGTAGTATTATGCAGCATGAAGCTTTTCCTTTCATAGAGATTCCAAGTATTGATAAAATCTACTCTGAGTTATTGAATGAATCAAAATATGAGAAATTGTATAATGAAGCCATAAAAGATCCAAGTTTTTGTAATTCTCCTGTTGTTTATGAACGTCTTAAATTGATATATGCGTCTATTATGAAAATAGAAAGTGCAGAACCAGAATTGAACAAATGGAAGTCTTTACTGCTTGCTTATATTCCTGAAAAAGTAAAATGGGGATTAGAAAATGATAAATGTGATAATAATGGTGTTACTATCTTAGAAAAACTGTTAGTCTTTTATTATTTATTAGGTTGTACGGATAAAGGAGCGTTATCCGCAGCAGTTTTTTGTGGAGAAATAAAAGAAAGTTCATTGAAAAAGCCTAAAGTAAAAATAGACACAAAACATAAAGATAGGACTTATATTGAATTACAATCTTATTTGCAGTCTCTAAAAAAAGTAAAAGAACTACTATCTGAGAGTCAAAGCTGTAGAGTTAAAGAAGTTTTATCTAAGATTGATAATGATATTAAAATATGTGAGGAACAGAAGAAAATGAAAGATCCTAAAAATAAGTCCAATAAACAGAATAGTTGATATTTGTTCCTATGAATTAGTTTTCATTATTTTTTAAGCCAATTATAAAAAGAGGGTAACCCTGCGACTTTTTCAGGGTTACCCTCTTAGTGTATATGTGGGGAAATAGTGAGATTTTTGCACCATGACTTTAAAACAAAAAAATATGGCGCAAAGATTCATGCTTGCCGATGATTCCTTAGTAGCTAAGGTTGATTCACTAATGGAAATTGCCGAAACAGTAAAGGCAAAGTTGAGTAAAATGGAGAATAAGAAAAGTTCTCCTAATAATAAGTATCTGACACGGCAGGAAACAGCCGATTATCTTAGATGTAGCCTTAGTAGTTTACACAGGATGGTTAATAATGGAACACTACCTTGTAGAAAAGTGGGCAGAAAGTCCTTGTTCCTTTTGAGTGATGTTGAGAATGCAGTACAAACTTTAAACGTATAAAAGATATGAAAAAAAATCAATTCCCTTTAGAAATCTTTCCTGCCAATATTATGGAATTTGTTGACGAAGCTAACAAATGTTATGGTTATAACAAGGATTTTTTTGCATCAGCAATACTGACTGCAGTTTCTATTGCAATAGGGCGCAGTGTAATTATAAGATTTAATAATGATTTTATGGTATCAGTGTTACTTTATATTGTTATTGTAGGTAAGCCCAATACAGGAAAGACACATCCGCTAAAGTTGGCTCTTGAACCGATAATTAAAAGAGATTCTGAATTATATGAAAATTATAAGAAAGAATTAGCCGAATATCACCAAGCAAAGAAAGATGATAAATCTCTTGATGTTCCTGCTCCTGTTTTTATGAAAACAATTATTAAAGATTTTACTATTGAAGCTTTATGCTCACAGCTTAAAAATAATCCAAGAGGAACACTTTTGTATATGGATGAAATTATGGGGTGGATTCGTAATATGGGCAAATATACAGGTGGTTCGGATATTGCTTTCTATCTAAGTCTTTGGAGTGAGGAAGATATATCCGTAGATAGAAAAACAACGGATAATCTTAGAATATCCAAACCGTTTCTATCAATTATAGGTGGAATACAGACTGGTATTTTATCGGAATTAATGACGAAAGATCTTTTGCATCAAGGTTTCTTGGATAGAATACTTTTTGTAATGCCCCAAGAATTAAAGGCTTTGGAATGGACTGAAATGAGTGTAAATGCAGAATTGAAAGACTTTTATTTTCAGTTTATCAAAAAGTTGTTCGATATTCCTGTTGAAACAGTTGGGGGAGATATAGTTTCTACTATACTTGATTTCTCTAATGAAGCAAAAGAATATCTTATATCATGGAGAAACACTACCCATAAGGCAGCTCTTCAAGAAAATGAAAATGAATATTATGTTGGTGCATACGGTAAAATGGATATTTACGTACTTCGTTTTTCTCTTATTCTGCAAATGATGTATTATGCAGCAGGAGAGGAGGATATGGATAAGGTTGGATTAAGAGCCGTTAAGGGTGCTATTTGTTTGGCTGACTATTTTATGCAGGAATCGAAGAAAGTATTTGATTTGGTTTTTGTTAAGGATGTACGTCAGGAAATGAATGAGCAAAAAAGAAAGTTCTATGATGCACTTCCTGAAACCTTTAAATTGCAAGACGGAATAAAAATAGGTACAGAAATGGGATTAACATTTAATGTGGCAAGGCAATTCATTATGAGGAACAAGGCATATTTTGATAAACCCAGTAAAGGTGTCTATAAAAAGACATTTGTTGATGATGAAGACAGAATCCATTTATAAACATATCCTTGAACCAAGTGGTAATGGACGAGAATATCATATATGCCCCAATTGTGGGGCAAAAAAATTTACTTGGTATATTGATGTAGATACAGGGTTACCATTAGCGGACTATGTAGGACGCTGTGAGAGAATATACTCTTGTGGGTATCATTATCCACCAAGAGAATACTTTAGAAATTTAAACTCAAAAAATAAAGTAGAAATGAAAGAAGAACAATCAGCAAAAGAAATAACATCAGTTGTTAAAGAAGAAAGAGTAAACAGACGCTACCCAAAGAGTGCAGATTATGCTAAGAATGCTCTTTTCTGTTTTCTTGTTACGGTATTTGGCAAACAAAAAGTTTTGTCAGCCTTTCAGAAATACGGTGTAAGAACATCAATGTTGTTCAGAAAGGATGCTAAGTATGGAGCTGTTTTTCTTATGAGGGCAATAGATTTGCTTATCAGGCAGGTAAAGGAAATGGCTTACGACCCAAATACAGGCAAAAGGATAAAGGAAGGACAAAGCGTATTTAAGTATGACTATAAAACTAATAGTTATCAGATAGACAATGACGGATTTAGAATACTTTACGCAGGAAAAAGCCTAATGAAAGATTATGACTTTGAAAACAAGTTGTGTTTCTTCGGAGAGCATTTATTGGCAGGTGAGTTAAACAAGCCTATTGCAATAGTGGAATCAGAAAAGACTGCCATTATATGCGATATATGTATGCCCGATTACATTTGGCTTGCAACAGGTGGCAAGAATGGCTGTAAATGGACAACAGAGGAAGTATATCAAGTATTGAAAGATGCGAATCAACCAATAACTCTTTTTCCCGACCTTAACGCAACAGAAGATTGGGCTGAAAAGGCTGAAATATTGTTGGCTGCTGGGCTTGATGTCAGTATTTATGATTTGGAAGAACAAGAGGGAATAACCGAAGAGGATAAGGCAAAAGGCTTGGATATTGGAGATTATCTCATTCGTTATTGGAAAGAAAATCATCCTGAAGATGGCGAAAAAATTGAAGAAGTGAAATGTCAGAAAGCCAATATCCCCCAATTAAGTAAGATGCTTTCTTCTTTGTCTTCTAAGAAAGAGCCTAATATGATTGAGGAACTTGGAATACCGATAGACCCTAAAGAAGTGGATGGTTTGCTTCCAAATAAGTCTTCTGGTTCGGTATCGGGTGTTGATTTGAGTGTAATATCCGATATAGAATAAGTCCCAATCTTGGTAACTGCCTTTATTGTCATATCATACTTGTTATAATGTTATTGAGTGCATCTTCGGCTCTTTGGTCATAATTCAGAGCGGATAAGTGGTTTTCAAGTTCATCAAAACCATTTGTTCGCTCAATTAGTAATAGTAGGGTTTGTAAATCCTTGAAATCGGTAGTCTTTCGCTGTGCATTATTGCAGTTCACATAACGGTCGAACTTGGATGCAAAGAGATATATCGGAGACATGACCTTAATATCATTGATGGTATAGCCGAACTTGCAGTTATTACGGTCATAGTCTATCAGTATATCCGTGTCTGTATGGATGGTGGAAGATTCCAAAGAGAGCATATAGTCTGAATCTTCCTTAACCACAAATCCTAAAGTACGCTTGATATGACGGATAAACCTGTCTTTGTGGTTGTTGTCGTATGTCGTCCAAAAGTCAAGGTCATTATTGGATCTACTTCTCCAAAAAGGAATGGAGTAATATCTGCATAACAAGTCTATTGCCGTTCCCCCTATAAGATACAAGCCATATCGGGTGGCGGTCTTTACAATCTTGGTATCGTATGGAGTGTATTGTTGGAATAGTGGTAGTGTATTGCTCATTGGTTGATAATGTCAGGGTTAATAATCAGGTAGCCGTCCAATTCTTGGCTGTCGTCCGTATGCAGATAATCCCCTATAATATCCCATACCAAAGTAGAGCCTATAACCGATTGGAACAGGCTCGTAAGGTTATAGACATCTTCCAATGTGA
>ENA-OOXJ01001171-OOXJ01001171.1-human-gut-metagenome-genome-assembly--contig:-NODE-1171-length-18105-cov-2.716454_pt1 | contig 18105 bp, 17 predicted proteins | sample MGYA00241587_ERZ501343 | MGnify/ENA primary metagenome ERZ501343 (study PRJEB25962, sample SAMEA2042918) | human gut metagenome | biome: human gut; feature: human-associated habitat; material: faeces... | reverse complement strand
GCGCATTCATACCGAAGGTGTAGTAATAGTTGGCCTGCGTATAAAGCAGGTCGTTGCTCAGAGAGTCGTTGTGAGAGGCTTTGGCGGTCTCTTCCAGTTTGGTCAGCTGTTCCTTGGCACGTGCGGGATTTTTCAGGTTGATGTACATCTGCAGGCGTTCCTTGTTGATGCGGAAACGTAGGTTGGGCATGGCCTTGCCCGTTTTCTGTTCGCCGGTTGCCACCACTTGCTCGGCACCGCGCAGCAGTTCAAAAGCTTCTTTATAGTAATTCTCCCGATGGTAGAGGGCGCTGGCATTGACGCCGCATTCCACTGCCTGGGCATACTTGTCTTGCGTGGCAAAGGCATTGTAGGCTTGCAGGAATAGATAGCGGGCTTTGATATATTCTTTTTTCGTAAGATTTTCTTGTGCTTGTTTCATCAATTCGTCTGCACGGTTTTGCGCATGGAGTTGAGTAAAGATGCAGAAAGTCGCTAAGAGAAGTATCGAAATAATTTTTTTCATGTGTACGTTTGTTTTATTTGCTCACAAAGTTAGAATAAAAACTTAGTATTTGAAGCTACTGCCTCCTAAAAATTCTCTCAATAAGGATGTCGGTGGAATTTCTTTGTCCTGCACGGGGGTGAAATATTTGATGAATTTCAGCAACCGGTAGGCTTCTGCGTATTCCGGACAGTTCCGTGGAACACTGGTAAGGATGGGCTCTGCGTGGCAGCGGAGCACGGCAAATTCGAACAAGAGGGCGGAGTTGAACATGACATCGGCATTTTCCTGGTAGGGGAATATCCATTTGTCTTCACCTGCACGCACACTGGGCCAGCGTGAGATGGTTTCCTGTGCCGAATAACCCCGGTAGTTGTAGTCGCGGATAATGCGGCGCAACAGACGGTTGTCGGTGGTAGGAATCCAGTTATGGTCGTCCAGGGAGATAGTAGTCAGGGCCGAAACATAAATCTTGTATTTGCTTTCGTCGGGGATGTGTGGCGTCAGTTCGGGGTTCAGGGCGTGGATACCTTCCAGAATAAGGATGGTGTGCTTGTCAATGCGTAGTTTATCGCCTTTGAACTCTTTCTTGCCGGTGGTGAAGTTGAAGCGTGGCAACTCTACTTCTTCGCCATGCAGCAGGGCTTGCAATTGCTCGTTGAACAGCTTGAGATCGAGAGCGTAGAGCGACTCGTAATCATAGTTCCCTTTCTCGTCGAGGGGTGTCTGTTCGCGGTCTACGAAGTAGTTATCCAGTGAAATGGGGTAGGGCTTCAGGCCGTTGGTCATCAGTTGCACGCTAAGGCGTTTGCTGAAGGTGGTTTTTCCCGATGACGATGGTCCCGAAATGAGTACCAGCTGGGCACGGGTACCGTTTTCGCTCCGGCTGAATATCTCGTCGGCTATTTGGGCTATTTTTTTCTCCTGCAAGGCTTCAGCCACGTTGATAAGGTCGGTAGCATGGCCTTTTTCGCATGCCAGGTTGAAATCGCCCACGTTGCTCAATCCCATGATGTGGTTCCAACGGAGGTGTTCCTTGAAGACGTCGAGCATTTTTTCCTGTTTCACCACATCTTCCAGTACATTGGGGTTTTCTTTGTTGGGAATACGCAGCAACAGTCCGTCATAGTACTTGATGAGATCGAACAACTTGATGAATCCCGTACTGGGAAGCAGGTTGCCGTAATAGTAGTCTACGGTATCGCCCAACGTATAATAATAGGTATAAAGTGAGCCCGATGTCTCCAGAAGTTTTACTTTATCATCCATGCCCCGCTCGTTGAACACGCGTACTGCCTCTGTGGTGTGGCACTCTACGCGGTGGAAAGGTATATTCTCAGCGATAATTTCCTGCATGCGTTTCTTGATGGCCTGTACATCTTCCAATTCGATGGGGCGTCCGATACGCAAGTTGCAGAAATAACCTTTTGATACGGGGTGCTCTACATACAGCTTTCCGTCAGGGAATAGCTCATTGACGGCTTTGTACAGGATGAAACAGAGCGAACGTACATATGTGCGCATGCCTGATGGGTCGCGCACATCCAGAAATTCCACATCCTTGTTGTTGTATACCCGGAAAGTAAGACCTTCGGAACGGTTGTTGACTTTGGCGCTTACTACCTGATAGGGAAAATTAAGATTAAAACCGTAATAAATATCCAAAAGTGTGCTCCCTATAGGAAATTCTTTATAAATATTATTATTTTTGCAACAAATTTGTAATATGTGTTTCATAAGCCTCTAATTTATTGATTGCTTCGCTAAATATAGGACTTAATAACGCAGGGGCAGCGAAACTTTTTAATTAATTGAAGATGGAATATTCTTTTTATGATTTTTTAAAGCTGCTCGGCTCGTTGGCACTCTTCCTTTACGGTATGAAAATAATGAGCGAGGGACTTCAAAAATTCGCCGGAGACAGGTTGCGGAAAATCTTGACCGCCATGACAACCAATCGGGTTACAGGTGTACTGACTGGTGTTCTGATTACCGCCCTCATTCAGTCTTCCTCAGCCACTACGGTGATGGTGGTGAGCTTCGTAAATGCCGGCTTGCTGGAATTGTCCCAATCTATCGGCGTCATCATGGGCGCCAATATCGGTACCACGGTTACAGCGTGGATTATTTCAGCCTTGGGCTTTAAAGTCGACATCTCGGCCTTTGCCCTTCCTCTTCTGGCTTTTGGCATTCCTCTTCTCTTCTCTCAAAAAAGCAGCCGCAAATCGATAGGCGAGTTCATTTTCGGTTTTTCCTTCCTCTTTATGGGGCTTTCGATGTTGCAAAGCAACGCTCCCGACCTGAAACATAACCCTGACATGCTGGCCTTTGTGCAAAATTATACCGATATGGGCTTTGGCTCGGTGTTGCTGTTTGTGCTTATCGGTACGGTGCTTACCATGATTGTGCAGGCTTCGGCGGCTACCATGGCCATTACGCTGATTATGTGTGCCAACGGTTGGATTAGCTTTGAGCTCGGTGCAGCATTGGTGTTGGGCGAGAATATCGGAACCACCATTACGGCTAATCTGGCTGCCTTGACGGGAAATACGCAGGCTCGCAGGGCGGCATTGGCTCACTTGGTATTCAACGTGTTTGGCGTGATTTGGGTGCTTTGCCTGTTCGGTCCGTTCACTCAAGCCGTTTCATGGCTGGTAGACACTATGATGGGACCCCAGGATGCCGGCGTGGCAGTTTCTTTCAAACTTTCGGCTTTCCATACCTGCTTCAATATATGCAATGTGTTGGTGCTGATCTGGTTTGTCAAGTTCATCGAACGTACAGTCTGTGCTCTTATTTCTCCCAAGGAACAGGACGAGGAGTACCGTTTGCGTTTCATTACAGGCGGTATGTTGTCTACGGCCGAGCTTTCCATTCTTCAGGCCAGTAAGGAAATTCACCTGTTTGCGGAGCGTACACACCGTATGTTCGGTATGGTAATGGACCTGTTGCATACGGACAAAGATGACGATTTCAACAAACTCTTTAGCCGTGTAGAGAAGTACGAGAATATCAGCGATAGCATGGAGTTGGAGATTGCCAACTACCTGAATCAGGTATCCGAAGGCCGCCTGAGTTCGGAAAGTAAGTTACAGATACGCGCCATGCTCCGTGAGGTGACTGAGATTGAAAGTATCGGCGATAGTTGCTATAACTTGGCACGTACCATCAATCGTAAGCGTCAGACCAATCAGGATTTTACGGAAAAGCAGTACGAGCACATACATTGCATGATGAAGCTTACCGATGATGCCCTTTCGCAAATGATTGTGGTGGTGGAACGCTCGGAACACCAAAGCAACGATGTCAATAAGTCGTTCAATCTGGAAAACGAAATAAACAACTACCGCAACCAGCTCAAGAACCAGAATATTGTGGACGTGAACAACAAGGAATACAGTTATCAGATGGGCGTCTACTACATGGACATTATCGCCGAATGTGAAAAACTTGGCGACTATGTGGTGAATGTGGTTGAGGCCAGTAGTGATATGAAGGAAAAGAAAGCTTCCTGATTCCTGCTTGGCGTCTGGCTGGCAATAAAAATACACGCCTTGCATCCGATATGTAGATAGAAAATAGCTTCTGCATTGTCCGGTGCAAGGCGTGTCTTGTTTACGCACCTTGGTGTGCGGTAGGAATTATTGCTTTTCAAAATCCTCTTTGCCTACGCCACACAAAGGGCATACCCAGTCCTCGGGCAGGTCTTCAAAAGCGGTGCCGGGGGCAATGCCGTTTTCGGGATCACCCAGTTCGGGGTCGTAAACATATTCACATACGGTGCAGATGTACTTGTCCATAATTGTTCGTTTTTTTAATTAGTAAATCAGTTCCTTTTCTCTTCCTTATTTGTTTGGAAGCCTTAAAAAAGACGTGCTACAGACCCTTCTGGAAGGGGGTTGCTCGTGACCTGTCAGAAGCGTGCTTGTGACAGGTCGGAAGTTTGCTTCCAACCTGTTAGAAGTTTGCTTCTTACAGGTTACCTTCGCAGCTTTAAAGGCTATCCGTCTGAAATGTATCAGATTTGTAACATATTTGTAACATTCGAGAAGCCATTTTTGTTCATGCAGGTTTTGCTTTTTCGGTAGCATAGATGCCTTTTCCGGTTATTCTGGCAGCATATATCCGGCCAATAATGCAGTGTTTTCCCTTAGGGCCTTTTATTCAAAACAAATCCTAATAAACATAGTTATAATAGATTATTGTTGTACTTTTGCCGTTATAATTAAACTTACAAGACTTATATGGCTGCTGTTAAAAAGGAACATTCTTATGTCGGACTCACCGATGCCGAGGTGAATGAAAGCCGTGCCCGTCACGGCGTAAACTTATTGACTCCCCCAAAACGTCCTTCTTTATGGAAACTTTATCTGGAAAAGTTTGAAGATCCTGTGGTGCGTGTGCTCCTGGTAGCTGCATTGCTTTCGTTGATCATCTCCATTGTGGAAAACGAATATGCCGAGACCATCGGTATCATAGCTGCTATTTTGCTGGCTACCGGGATCGGTTTCTTCTTTGAATATGACGCCAATCGTAAATTCGACCTGTTGAATGCCGTTAGCGAAGAAACACTGGTAAAAGTGATGCGTAACGGGCACATTCACGAAATTCCCCGCAAGGATGTGGTGGTAGGCGACGTTGTACTGCTCGAGACCGGTGAGGAAGTGCCTGCCGACGGAGAATTGCTCGAAGCCGTTTCGTTGCAAGTCAACGAGTCGAACCTTACGGGTGAACCGATGGTGAACAAAACCGTGGTCGAGGCCGACTTTGACGCCGAAGCCACCTATGCTTCTAACCGTGTGTTGCGTGGTACAACGGTGATGGACGGGCACGGTGTTATGCGGGTAGATGCCGTGGGCGATGCTACCGAGATTGGTAAGGTAGCCCGTCAGAGCACGGAACAGAACACAGAACCCACACCGCTCAACATACAACTGACGCGTCTTGCCAATTTGATTGGAAAGATAGGCTTTTCGGCAGCCGCATTGGCTTTTGTCATTTTCTTTGTGAAAGATGTGGTGCTGGTTTATGACTTTGCATCGTTCCATACTTTCCGCGACTGGTTGCCGGCTTTGCGCGCCACGCTGGAATATTTCATGATGGCTGTTACGCTGATTGTAGTAGCAGTGCCCGAGGGATTACCCATGAGTGTCACCCTCAGCCTGGCGCTGAACATGCGCCGTATGCTTTCTACCAATAACCTGGTGCGCAAGATGCATGCCTGCGAAACGATGGGTGCCATAACCGTTATCTGCACCGACAAGACAGGAACCTTGACGCAGAACCTGATGCAGGTATATGAGGCCAGTCTGAAGGATGAAAACATGGACCTGATTGCCGAAAGCATCAGTGCCAACTCTACGGCATTCCTGGAGGAACAGGAGGCTGGAAAAGCGCCTTCGGGCATTGGTAATCCGACGGAAATAGCCTTGTTGCTTTGGCTCGACAAGCAGGGTAAAAATTACCTGACTTACCGGGAGAATGCTGAAATAGTGAACCAACTCACTTTCTCGACCGAGCGTAAGTACATGGCTACTCTGGTCAACTCATCGGTATTGGGTCAGCGGGTGCTTTACGTCAAAGGCGCTCCCGAGATTGTGATGCGTAAGTGCAACCTTTCGGCCGAAGAAATAGCCCGGTATGAAGCTCAGTTGCTGGCTTACCAGAACAAGGCCATGCGTACGTTGGGGTTGGCCTACAAGACAGTTCCGGCCGATGCCGGCGATGATTGTGCCACATTGGTGAATGCCGGTGGGCTGAATTTCCTGGGCGTTTTTGCCATCAGTGATCCCATCCGTCCCGATGTGCCTGCGGCCGTAGCCCGTTGTCAGTCGGCAGGTATCAGTGTCAAGATTGTAACAGGCGACACGCCGGGTACGGCTACTGAAATTGCCCGTCAGATAGGTTTGTGGAAGCCCGAAGATACGGAACGTAACCGCATTACGGGTACTGCTTTTGCCGAACTGACCGATGAGGAAGCACTGGAACGGGTAACCGATCTTAAGATTATGTCGCGCGCCCGCCCCACGGACAAGCAGCGCTTGGTACAACTTTTACAACAAAAGGGAGCCGTGGTAGCCGTTACGGGCGACGGAACCAACGATGCACCGGCGCTGAACCACGCACAGGTAGGACTTTCGATGGGTACGGGGACTTCCGTAGCCAAGGAAGCCAGCGATATTACGTTGCTCGATGATTCGTTCAATAGCATCGGTACCGCCGTCATGTGGGGGCGCTCGTTGTATAAAAACATACAGCGTTTCATTGTCTTCCAGCTCACTATCAATTTCGTGGCTCTGTTCATCGTGTTGTTGGGTTCGCTGATAGGTACGGCTTTGCCACTTACTGTGACCCAGATGCTTTGGGTGAACCTTATCATGGATACCTTTGCCGCTCTGGCCCTGGCTTCTATTCCGCCCAGTGCCAGTGTGATGAACGACAAGCCGCGCAAGAGCACCGATTTTATCATTACCCGTCCCATGCGACAATATATAATCGGGGTAGGTCTTGCCTTCCTGGTGTTGTTGCTGGGTATGCTCTATTGGTTTAACCATGCCGAAGGAGGCATGACGACACATCGTCTTACGGTGTTCTTTACTACATTTGTCATGTTGCAGTTCTGGAACCTGTTCAACGCCCGTGTGTTTGGCACATCTGACTCGGCCTTCAAAAATATCCGTAAGTCGTATGGCATGGAACTGATTATTCTGGCTATCTTGGTGGGGCAGATTCTTATTGTCGAATTTGGTGGTACCGTATTCCGCACCGAGCCGCTTGACTTCATGACATGGATGGTTATCATTGTTTCCACGTCGTTTGTATTGTGGGTAGGTGAGCTGATACGTTGGATCAAACGAATGAAAGAAAAGAAATGAAAGCGATTAAGAACCTTATTCTGGATTATGGCGGTGTGTTGATAGACCTCGACCGCCAGCGTTGCGTAGACCATTTCAAGGAACTGGGACTGGCCGATGTGGAAAACATGCTGGGCCTGTATGGACAGCAGGATTTTTTCTGTAATTACGAGAAGGGGTTGATAAGCAGTGCCGAATTTCGCGACACGATACGTGGCCGCATGGGGCATCCTGTGAGCGATGTCGAGATAGACGAAGCGTGGACCAGCTTTCTTATATCCATTCCCGATTATAAGTTGGAATTGCTGTTGCGTTTGCGTCATCAATATTCATTGAATTTGTTGAGCAATACCAATGATATACACTGGCAATGGTCGTGCGTGCATGCCTTCCCCTACAAAGGCTATGGGGTAGAAGACTACTTTGACCACATTTGGCTGTCTTATAAGATGAATCTGGCCAAACCCGATGCCGCTATTTTCCGCCGGGTGCTCGATGAAGGAGGTTTCCGCGCCGAAGAAACATTCTTTATCGACGACTCTGCCGAAAACTGCCGGGTTGCCGAGTCATTGGGCATATCAACCTATACGCCGGCTCCGGGTGAAGACTGGAGTCACATTATTCCGGTAGAACATTAAGGGAGGGCGGACGTGCAATTGTTGGACAATCATACTCCGAATGCCGTACTCCGGCCCAATATGGCTACCATCGGTTTTTTCGATGGTGTGCACCGTGGACATTGCTTTCTCCTCAGTCAGGTGCTCCAGGAAGCTTCCAAACGTGGACTGGCTTCGTCGGCCGTGACGTTCCCGGTGCATCCACGTAAGGTGGTGCAACCCGATTTTCATCCTCAATTGCTTACCACATGCAGTGAGAAGGTAGACTTACTCAGGGCTTCCGGGCTTGATTATTGCATCATGCTCGATTTTACTCCCACCTTGGCGGCTTTTTCGGCACGTCAGTTCATGGCCATGCTGAAGGAGCGTTACAACGTGCAGGCTTTACTCGTGGGATATGACCATCGTTTTGGGCACAACCGCAGCGAAGGCTTTGACGATTATTGCCGTTACGGACGTGAACTGGGTGTGGAGGTACTTCGTGCTGAAGCGTGCAGTTATAACGACGAACTGGTGGTGAGTTCGTCGGCCATCCGCCGTTTCTTGCAAAGTGGACGTGTGGAGGAGGCTGCTGTTTGTTTGGGCTATCGCTATTCGCTGGCGGGCGAAGTGGTCGAAGGTTATAGGGTGGGACGTACGTTGGGTTTTCCTACAGCCAATCTCCGGGTGTCCGATCCCGACAAGCTGATTCCGGCCGAAGGCGTGTATGCTGTGCGTGTGTTGTTGGAAGGGGAGACTTATGGCGGCATGTTATGCATCGGAAACCGTCCGACACTTGATAACGGAACCAATGTCAGCATCGAGGTACACATATTCCAGTTCAGCGGTAATGCTTATCACCTTCCCATGCGTATTGAGTTTGTGGCATACATGCGTCCCGAACAGCGGTTCGACTCACTCGATGCCTTGGTGGAGCAATTACGTAAGGACGAACAGGCTGCCAGACAGACTTTGGCACAACTTTGAAACACTAATTATTGTAAAACGAACTTTTTTTATTGTTTTTCGATAAATATTTTCTGTTTTTCTTGTTTTTTTCAAGAAAAGGAGATTCCTTTGCATATCGATAAACGATAAAAAATCATTTTACAGTAAAGGTTTGGTTATGAAACGAGCATTTATGAGCATTACGCTCTTGGTATTGTCGGCTTCCATGCTGGTCACTTTCTTGATTGGTATGATGGTTGCAGAATGATTATGTATCCCTTGGACATGAACAAAGAAAAAGTAGACTATGAAAACGGCAATTAAACTGATTCTGATTTATTTCCTGATGCAGATATTGGGAGCCTTGACGGCTGGCCCGTTATCCATTTTGTATGTGTATGTGACGACAGGTGGCCTGGATGTGGCATTGGCGCAAAGCCTTTCGTTGGCACCGGCTCTGTTGTTGGGCATAGTATATATGACACTTTTTTTGTGGAAAGCCAAATATTTGTCCGATGATGGATATCTGTATGCCCTGACAGGTGTACCGTGCCTGTTGTGGTGTCTGTTGGCTGGAGTATCGGCCATGTTCCTGACAGATGTCGCGGTTTCGTATCTCACGTTCCTCCCTGACTGGATGGAACAGACCTTCGATGTGTTGCAATCTGGCTGGCTGGGCATCTTGTGTGTGGCCGTGCTGGGGCCTGTGTTGGAGGAATTGCTGTTCAGAGGTGCGGTGACAAAGGTTTTGTTGCGGAAGTACAGTCCGACGGTAGCCATTTTGCTTTCGGGGTTGCTGTTTGGTCTGTTCCATATTAATCCGGCGCAGGTAGTTAGTGCGTCGCTGATAGGCTTCCTGTTGGCATGGCTTTATTGGCGCACACGGAGCGTGGTTCCCGGTATTCTGATTCATATATTGAACAACGGTGTTTCCGTTTACCTGAGTTTGAATTATCCCGAAGTGGAGAATTTTAAAGATTTGGTGGGAACAGAGGCGTTGATTGCCGGCATTATCGGTGCAGTGGTGGTGCTTGGACTGTCTTTGAGGCAGTTGTGGAAATGGAATTTTGCAAACAAAACAATTACGGAATAATAATATGAAACGCAGACTGAATATACTTTGCGCCGTGGTACTGCTGGTGATGGGCTGGTCGGTAGGCGTATCGCTCTATTACATGGGCTTGGGCATGACAATGGGTGTACAGATGGGTATGGATGCCGCCCGCGAGATGCAGGAAGGGGGAAGTTATGACAAATTGGAGGAGATAAATAATCTGAAAAATATTTCTCTGCTTCCTAAATTTCTGAAAGAATATCAGGGAGACTTTTTCACAGACTCGGTACGTAACGAAAAAACAGGGCAATATGTTCCCATGGCTTATTCGAACCTGATGGTCAGTGTGTCGGTAGATAAACCCGTGTGGCAAAGTGTGGTGTCGGGCGCGATGGGTATGCTTGCGTTGGTGGCAGGAATTTGGGCATTGGTGCTGTTCATCCGTATTGTGGTGGCGGTCAACCGTTCGGATATTTTCAACTGGCGTAATGTGCGTCGTTTGCGCCGTTTGGGCATTCTGCTGATAGTGGGGTTTGTATGCGTCCTGTTGCCCGAATACTTGTCGCTTTGTAACTTGCGTGAAGTGTTTTCGATGGAGTCATACGAACTGATACTTTCGGATTCGGTAAAGGTTACCAATTTGTTGCTTGGTCTGATTGCCCTCATTGTAGCGGAAGTATTTGCCATCGGGCTGAAGATGAAGGAAGAACAGGATCTGACTATTTAAAAGAGAGAGGGTAATATGGGAAGTGTGTTGCATACAGATCGTAAATGGGTGGCAGGCGTCTGCTACATCGTATTTCTTATTCTGACATTGATGCTGGTAACTGCTGTGTTTTTTTTGATAGTGGATTTGTGGATAGGAAAAGATGCCCGGTCTGTCCGCATTTACGGCTCCATGATATGGATTTACTTTTGGATGCGCATGTATTATCTATGGGTGAAGCGTTGTACTACGTGGTGGACACTATTGGATAGTAAATAAAAAAGAGGAGGACTATCGTTATGAAGATTTTCAAGGTATTGTATCAGTGTTACAAGGATATGGGAAATTTGTTCTGGGTAGTATGCATCCTTTTGTTGTCAATCATCGTATATTATACTCTTCCGGTGATTGATCTGATACAGGCTGGAGGCGATGAACGGTTGTTGGGTTGGGCATATGCCTGTAACCTGTTGGCTCTGGTTATGCTTTGTATGAATATTTTGCGGCTGGATTGTTGCAATCTGTTAAGCCATAAGACGTCCAACCTGTTTTAAATCTCCGCCTATGTCTATTATCGTGAATTTGGATATTATGATGGCCCGCCGGAAAATTTCCCTAACCGAGCTGGCAGAGAAGATAGACATTACCCCTGCCAATCTCTCCATCTTGAAGACGGGCAAGGCCAAGGCTGTGCGTTTTTCTACCCTCGAGGCCATCTGCAAGGTACTCGATTGCCAACCGGGGGATATATTAGAGTATCGGGAGGAGGAATAGTTATAGAATCGGGTGAGGTCGTATACTTTGCGGAACCTTTCGATGTATCATTTTTGAGTACTTCTCAATCCATTACTTAAGTATCAGTGAACCATGAAATCACTGGTATGCAGTATTTTTCTTTTTTGCAGTGTAATGATTGTTTTATTTGTAAACATTCATTTTGAGGTAGTGCTTAAGGCTTGTTTGGAAATTTTCGTACCAAAGTAAGTACATTAATTATTTTACAAACAATTTCATTGTTCAAAAGATTTTCATCACTTTTGATGGGCAAATCCTGGACAAGATCGATGATAATGCTCGACGTGGACGTATCTATGCGAGTGATTTGTCCGCCTGTTTGTGCAGGGCGTTAGGTGGTTATTTGCATAGGTCTTGGCATATCCTTAAAATGACATTGCGATGAAAAATGAGGCATTAACAACGAAGGCAAGGTGCTTCATTCTTAATGCCTCATTCTCTGTTATTTTTCTTTTGCCTTAAACGCCAGCGCATACATCCGCATCTGCTTCACCATGGCCAGCAGACCGTTGCTTCGGGTGGGCGAGAGGTGTTCCTGCAATCCGATGCGGGGAATGAAATAGAGGTCAGCCTCCAAAATCTCGTCGGGCGTATGGCCGGACAGCACCTTGATGAGCAGGGCTATGATGCCTTTCACAATCAGGGCATCGCTTTCGGCCTGAAAAATCACTTTACCGTCCTGTTCGTCGGCCTGGAGCCATACACGACTCTGGCAACCTTCTATCAGGTTTTGGTCGGTTTTATATTGCTCATCGAGAGGTTGCTGTTCGTTGCCCAGGTCGATAAGCAGCTGGTAGCGGTCCATCCAGTCTTCGAAGTCGCTGAATTCAGCGATGACTTCGTCTTGCATTTCGTTGATGGTCATATTTTTAGTTTTTAAGTTTATAAGTTTTTGAGTTTAGTTGACAAGTTGACGAGGCTTCAGGCTACGAGGGCCTTGTAGCCTTGTCCATTCGTCAACTTGTCTCCTTGTTTATTTTTCGTTATAGATTACTTGCAGTACCGTTTGTCCCACAGCATTGAGTGTAGCCTTGTCTATGATGTCCATATTATCATCGTGCGTGTGCCAGAAGTCACCGAAACCCGTGTCGCAATTGGGATCGTAGTTGATAATGTCCACACAGGGAATCTTGAGCAGGTCGTACACGTATATATGGTCATCCGTTACTTCGGTGCCTTCCTGCTGGGGGAAGAAGCTGCCGAAACCGAGTTCGTGCGCGGCGTTCCATATCTTTTTGACGTGCTTGCTTGCCGTACGTTTGGAGAACCTTTCCTGATAGAATGTGGCATTCTTTCCGCCTACCATATCGAGCAGGATGCCGAAGCGGGCGTTGTAATTGCTTACGTGTGGTACCCGTCCCCAATATTGCGATCCCAGACACCAGGTATCGGCTTTATAGTCGCCTGTGTGGAATGACGGGATACCGTAATCCTCGGCATCAAAAAACACGATATCAATACCGATGGCAGGTGCTTGCTGTTGCAACTGGCGGGCCACTTCGAGCAATACGCCTACACCGCTGGCGCCGTCGTTGGCTCCGATGATGGGCATGCGTTGTGTCTTTTTATCCGTATCTTCGTCTGCATAAGGCCGGCTGTCCCAGTGGGCGCAGAGCAATACGCGGCGGCGGTTGTCGGGGTTGTAGCTTCCGATGATGTTGCGTGCCTTCAGGATGGTGTTGTTGTAGGCGATGAGGTCAGCGTACTGGTTGTATACCTTGGCTCCGAATGCTTCCAGCTTTTCGGCCAGATAGTCGCCACAGGCACGGTGTGCATCGGTATTGGGCACACGTGGTCCGAAGTCGGCCTGGGTTTTTACGTATTGGTAGGCACTGTCAGCATTGAAACGGGGCACATTGACGATGGTTTTCGTTTCAACTTCCGTTTCGTCCGAGGTCGTTTGGCCGCTTTTATTGCTGCAAGCTACAATTGCCGTAAGCAGGAGGGCAGCCAGGGGGATAAGGGTATAATTTCGTTTCATAGGTTGGTTATCGTTTCTTTGTTTTCATTGAGAAAGCTTAGTTTTACTTCTTTGCGTCCTACTTCCAGCCTTACCGGTGCGCCGTTAATGAGGGGGACGTTCATTGTGACATGTCCCACGGGGAAACCGAAGCAGATGGGATAGTCATAATCTTTCAACACATCGGCCAGGGCACCATACAGCTCTTTACCCAGCGACATGTTTTCTTCATATTCGGTAAACTGCCCGATGATGAGGCCCGAAAGGCGGTCGAGTACACCGCCCAGTTTCAGGTTGTAGAGCATCCGTTCTACGGAATGGGGACGTTCGCCCACATCTTCCAGAAAAAGTACGGTACCTTCGGCCGGAATGTCGTACGGGGTACCGCGCAGGCCGTAGGCCACGGCAAAGTTCCCGCCACGTAGCGTGCCGCTGGCTTCACCCCGGTGATTCAGTTTGTGGGCGGGGCACACATAGCTGAAAGGTTCATCTCCTGCCAAGGCATTACCGAAAAGAATGTTGCGTAGTGCTTCGGTGCAGAAGTCATCTTCCGGCTCTACCGTGAGGTGGCGTGCCATAGGGGCGTGTAAGGATGCAAAGCCATTGTACTGGAATACATTGTGCAGAGCGGTGATGTCGCTGAACCCGATGAGCCATTTGGGGTATTGCCTGAATTTCGTAAAGTCCAGCTTGTCCACCAGATGTACGGCTCCGTAACCTCCCCGGCTGCATAATATTATTTTGGCTTGCTCGTCGTCAAGAGCCTGTTGCAGGTCGTCCAGGCGCTGGGCGATGCTGCCTGCATAAGTCCCGCACGAACTGGCCGCATGTTTGGCCATTACTACTTCAAGTCCCCACGACTTCAATCGTTTGGCGGCTCCTTTCAGAAACGCCTTGTCTATTTTACTCGAGGGCGAGAGAATGATGACACGATCGCCTTCGTGCGCGTATGGCGGAAAAATCAAGCTGTTCATAGGCAACGGGTATTTGGGGCAAATGTACACAATTCGCCACAGAGTACCCAGTGTTCCGCCTAGTTTTTTATAACAACACCGGAGCGGTGAACATTTTGTTATTGTTGGATTGTTATATTGTACTGAACGGTATGGAATACTTACCATTTTGAAAGGACCGAAATAACAAAATGATATTAAAAGCGACAAATAAACCTGTTTTTCGTGTTGCATACTTCGACATTTTTTCAGATATTTGCTGAAAATCTAACATCATGGAGCCTATACGGAACTTTAACCAACTGACAGACCACCTTAAAAAACTCAATCGCCGGAAGCGCATTGCCGTGGTTTGTGCCAACGATCCCAATACTGAATATGCCATTGCCCGCGCCCTCGAAGAGGGCATTGCCGAGTTTCTGATGATTGGCAATTCATCCATCCTCGAAAAATATCCCACCCTTAAGAAGTATCCCCAGTATGTCAGTACCCTTCACATCGAAGACCCCGACGAGGCTGCCCGTGCGGCCGTGCGTATTGTGCGTGAGGGGGGAGCCGACATCCTGATGAAAGGCATCATTAATACTGACAATCTGTTGCGTGCTATTCTGGACAAGGAAAACGGGTTGTTGCCCAAAGGCAAGATTCTGACTCACCTGGCCGTGATGCAGATTCCTACTTACCATAAGTTGTTGTTCTTTTCGGATGCCGCCGTCATTCCCCGGCCCACCCTGCAACAGCGCATCGAGATGATCTGGTATGCCATCCACACCTGCCATCATTTCGGCATCAGCCAGCCGCGCATTTCGCTGATTCATTGCACTGAGAAGGTTAGTCCCAAATTCCCCCATTCGTTGGACTATGTCAACATTGTCGAGCTGGCCGAAGCCGGAGAGTTTGGCGACGTGATTATCGACGGTCCGCTGGATGTGAAGACCTCGTGCGAAAAGACCAGTGGCGACATCAAGGGCATTGTTTCTCCCATTAACGGTGAGGCCGATGTGTTGATATTCCCAAACATAGAGTCGGGAAATGCTTTCTATAAGGCCGTATCCCTGTTTTCGCATGCCGACATGGCTGGATTGTTGCAAGGGCCTATCTGTCCTGTGGTGTTGCCGTCGCGTAGTGATAGTGGTCTGTCCAAATATTACAGCATCGCCATGGCATGCCTTACTTCACAGGAAAAGGAAGAGCGTTGAACCTTTTAGAAATACGAACTTTTTATCCCCAATGTTCCGATATGAAAATTTTAGCCATTAATCCCGGTTCCACGTCCACCAAGATAGCTGTTTATGAAGACAAAACGCCACGCCTGGTGCGCACCATCCGTCATTCGGTAGAGGAACTGGCGGTTTATCCGCACGTCATCGACCAATTTGAATTCCGTAAGAATCTGGTGTTGGACGAATTGAAGGCTGATGGCATTCCTTTTGAGTTCGATGCCATCATTGGCCGTGGCGGATTGTTCAAGCCCATTCCCGGTGGTGTTTATGAGATAAACGACGCCATGCTGAACGATAGTGTACATGCCATGCGAAGCCATGCCTGCAACCTGGGATGCCTCATCGCATCCGAACTGGCACAATTGTTGCCCGGCTGCCGTGCCTTCATTGCCGACCCCGGTGTGGTGGATGAACTCGATGACGTGGCACGCATCACCGGATCGCCCCTCATGCCCCGCATCACCATCTGGCATGCTTTGAACCAGCGTGCCATTGCCCGGCGTTATGCCGCCGAACACGGCTCGCGATACGAAGATCTCAACCTGATTATTTGCCACCTGGGAGGCGGTATTTCTGTGGGCACACACCATCACGGGCGTTGCATCGACGTGAACAATGCACTCGATGGCGAAGGACCTTTCTCGCCCGAACGTGCCGGAACATTGCCCGCCGGCAACCTGATAGACCTCTGTTACTCCGGCCGCATGAGCATGAGCGAATTGAAGAAACGCATCTCCGGTCATGCCGGTCTGGCAGCCCATTTGGGTACCACCGACGTGCAGGCCATCATCAAGCGTATAGAAGCCGGTGATACACATGCCGAGCTGGTGCTTAATGCCATGATATACCAGATAGCTAAGAGCGTGGGAGCTGCGTCCGTTGTGCTTTATGGGAAGATTGATGCCATTCTGCTTACAGGTGGAATCGCCCACAACGATTATGTGGTGTCGCGTCTCAAGGAACGTGTGTCGTTCCTTGCTCCTGTTTTTGTCTATCCCGGCGAAGACGAACTGGAGGCATTGGTCTTGAATGCCTTAGGAGTGCTTCGGGGAGAATTGCCGGTACAGGAGTACAAGTAAACGTATTCCCGCTTGCACGATATCCCTCTTTTCGTTACTTTTACGCTCTCCGTGTAATTTTAATGGAAATACATTATGAAACAGTATGTGTGTGCAGCCCTGTGTCTGATTTGCCTGGCTGCGTGTGGAAACAGCGCTTCTAAAACGACTGGGGAAGAAGCCGCTCCTGTGGTTATTGATGACGGCCACTATGCCTCCAATGCGCTTGATTATACCGGTATTTATGCCGGTACCATTCCGGCGGCCGATTGTCCGGGCATTGAGGTGACTTTGGTGCTGAACGATGACAGCACTTTCTCTTGTGATTACGATTATTTGGAACGCGATGCGTCGTTTGAGAGCAAAGGTCGTTATTGGGTCGAAAAAAATCTGCTGACCACCGTAGGCGAGCGTTCGGATACGATGTATTATAAAGTGGAGGAAAACCGTCTGCGGCAACTTGATTCCCAAAAACAGCCCATTCCGGGCAAGGTAGGCGAAAAGTATGTGTTGTTAAAGCAAAGCGCCCGTTGAGTGTTCAAGTATCGGTAACAATAAAAACGGCCCGCTCCGTAAATGGGGCAGGCCGTTTTTCTTTATACAGGCTGTTAACCGTTAGTTATTCTGCTTTTTTGGCAGGTCTTGCCGGTTTCTCGCTATAACCTTCCGGTTTCGGAATCAGCACTTTGTGCGACAGTTTGAACTTACCGGTCTTCGGGTCGATTTCCAGCAGTTTCACGTCGATGTCGTCGCCTTCCTTCCATCCGGCTTCTTCAACGGTTTCCAGACGTTTCCAGTCGAATTCAGAGATGTGGAGCAAACCGTCCTTGCCCGGCAGGAATTCTACGAACGCACCGTAAGGCATGATGGAGCGGATTTTGCCTTTGTAAACCTCGCCTACTTCGGGAACGGCCACAATGGCTTTGATGAGGCGCATGGCATCGTCAATGCTCTGCTTGTTGGTTCCGGCAATTTCGATGATACCTACATTGTCCACTTCTTCGATGGTGATGGTAGCACCTGTCTCTTCCTGCATACCCTGGATAATCTTTCCGCCCGGGCCGATGACAGCACCGATAAATTCTTTCGGGATAGTCATGGTCTCGATGCGCGGTGCATGCGGTTTCAGGTCGGCACGAGGTTCGGCAATGCACTCGGTCAGTTTGCCGAGAATGTATTCGCGACCTTCCTTGGCCTGCAACAGAGCCTTTTCCAGAATGTCGTATGACAGACCGTCTACCTTGATATCCATCTGTGTGGCAGTGATACCGTTCTTGGTTCCGGTTACCTTGAAGTCCATATCGCCCAGGTGGTCTTCATCGCCCAGGATGTCCGACAGTACGGCGTACTTGTCTTCGCCCGGATTCTTGATAAGACCCATGGCAATACCCGATACCGGATTCTTGATTTTCACACCGGCATCCATCAGCGCCAATGTTCCGGCACATACGGTAGCCATAGACGAAGAACCGTT
>ENA-OOXJ01001168-OOXJ01001168.1-human-gut-metagenome-genome-assembly--contig:-NODE-1168-length-18128-cov-2.788801_pt1 | contig 18128 bp, 18 predicted proteins | sample MGYA00241587_ERZ501343 | MGnify/ENA primary metagenome ERZ501343 (study PRJEB25962, sample SAMEA2042918) | human gut metagenome | biome: human gut; feature: human-associated habitat; material: faeces... | reverse complement strand
CATTCTGCATCGAACGTATCATTTACCTGAGCTTGGCTGAAATCAACACAAAGAAATTTGTTGCCGCTATCGAAGCTGCTCTTGAAAAAGGTGATGTAGAAGCTGCTAAGGATATCGCTCGTAACACAAGAGGTCCTATCGCATCTATCTATTATCAAGGTCTGATGAGACTTGATCAAGGCGTAGACGTAGTAGAAAAATCAGTTGTTTCTTACGGTGGTGTACAGGCCGGTTATCTGGAAAAAGGTTGCTCTTGGATCACACTGTTCATTGCAATGGCTCCGTCTTTGGGATTCTTGGGTACTGTAATCGGTATGGTGCAGGCATTCGATAAAATCCAGCAGGTAGGTGATATCTCTCCGACGGTTGTTGCAGGTGGTATGAAAGTTGCCTTGATTACTACAATCTTCGGTTTGATCGTAGCATTGATTCTGCAGGTATTCTATAACTATATCCTTTCTAAGATTGAAGCTTTGACTAGCGAAATGGAAGATTCTTCTATTACACTGTTGGATATGGTTATCAAATATGATTTGAAATATAAAAAATAAATAAGATGGCTAAATTAACATATAAAGTATCATACTACGTACTGTACGTATTGTTCGCTATCATCCTGATAGTATTGGGCTTGTTCTTCTTCGGTGGAGACGCTCAAGGCGATGCAGTACTGATGGGGGTTGACCCGGCCATGTGGCAGCCTGCACAAACAGATAGCCTGCTCTACTTAATGTATGGCTTGTTTGGTTTGGCCGTTCTTGCTACAGTTCTGGCTTTCTTGTTCCAGTTTGGAGCAGCTTTGAAAGATAATCCTGGTAACGCTTTGAAATCATTATTGGGCTTTGTTTTCTTGATCGCAATTCTTGTTATAGCTTGGGCTATGGGTAGCGGCGAACCGCTGGTTATCCCGGGATACGACGGTACAGACAATGTTCCATTCTGGTTGAAGTTAACAGATATGTTCTTGTATACTATTTATATCTTGCTGGGACTTACAATTCTCGCAATGTTGTTTGGAAGTATAAAGAAGAGATTATCATAAACCTATTAAGTCTAATAAAATGGCAAAAGGTAAAAGAAAAGTACCCGATATTAACTCCAGTTCAACGGCCGATATCGCTTTCCTGTTGTTAATCTTCTTCTTGATTACAACATCAATGGATACAGACCGTGGTTTGGCAAGACAATTGCCGCCACCGCCAGAGCAGGAGCAACAACAAGATAACGACGCTAAATTGAAAGAGCGTAATGTGTTGCAAGTGTTCTTGAATCTGAACGATGATTTGATGTGTTCTGGAGAATATGTTACCGTAGATCAGATACGTGAGAAGGCTAAAGAATTTATCGCCAATCCGTATAATGATGAGAAGTTGCCTGAAAAATTTGCAAAGAATGTACCTTTCTTCGGAAACGTAATGGTTACCAAAAACCACGTTATTTCTTTGCGTTGCGACCGTGGCTCATCTTACAAAGAATATCTTGCGGTACAAAATGAATTGGTAGCAGCTTATAATGAATTGCGTGATGAGCTGGCCCAGGAAAAGTGGCAGAAAAAATATGCTGACTTGAACGAGGAACAGCAAAGTGCAATTCGTGAAATTTATCCTCAGAAGATTTCTGAGGCAGAACCTAAAAAGTACGGAGAAAAGAAGTAATGGGAAAATTTAATAAAACAGGTAAACGCGAAATGCCTGCGTTGAACACTTCTTCTCTGCCTGACCTTATCTTTACACTGTTGTTCTTCTTCATGATTGTAACAACCATGCGTGAAGTTACATTGAAGGTTGAGTTTAAGGTTCCGCAAGCTACAGAGTTGGAAAAGCTGGAAAAGAAATCATTGGTTACGTTCATTTATGTAGGTAAACCTACAGCTGAGTTTCGTAAGAAATTAGGTAATGAAAGCCGTATCCAGTTGAATGACAGTTATGCAGAAGTTTCTGAAATCTTCGACTACATTAATGGTGAACGTGCCAGTATGAAAGAAGAAGATCAACCGATGATGACTGTATCTTTGAAAGTTGACCAGGATACGAAGATGGGTATCGTAACAGATATCAAGGAAGCACTTCGTAAAGCTTATGCATTGAAAATTAACTATTCTGCACAACCTCGTCAGTAAAAGTTAGTTTTTAAGATAAAGAAAAAGGCTGCTCCAAAATTTTGGAACAGCCTTTTTTTTATGAGAAATGGAACTATAATAGAAAGAATTGTTTTTCAATACATCATGACTTAATCTACTCAAAGCCACTCTTTCACATACCGTTCAGTCAATTGCCACAATTCATCCAACTTCGGATGATGTAGATATTTATCTGATAGCGACTTAGGATGACCACTAACATTCAATGTGCCCGTACGATTACCAACCTCTTTGTCCAGCAACAAATGAATAGCTGTATCAGCTCCCTGACGCGGCGTACGAATAAAAGGGCGAAAAAAGATATCCGTTAAAGGATCGAACCATTGGTGCATTGTAATGATGTCAGTAGAAACTATTCCAGGATCAGCCGCATTGACCACAATACCACGTTCTTTCACCCGACGAGCCAAATCAATAGTAAACAATGTCAGCGCCAACTTGGTATTGCTATATATCGGAATACGCCAAAAACTTCCCTTTCGGCCACGAAGAAAAAAATCAGGAAAATCAAGCCGACCAATGGCATACGTACACGACACCATATTGACAATCCGGCTCCCCTCCCCCATCAATGGAAGTAATTTACGGGTCAACAAATAAGGCCCAACATAATTGACACTCACGGTACGTTCCAAACCGTTTTTCGTAATGTGCAATCCGGTTTCCATTGTACCGGCATTATTCATTAATAAAGCTAAGGGTTCACCACGTTGAAGCAACTTATTTGCAAAAGCCGCTACCGAATCCAAAGAAGCCAAGTCTATCAGACATACTTCAATATCCGTATTTCCGGTCTCTCCAACCAGCAAATTGCGACACTTCTCTGCTTTTTGTGAAGAATAACACGCCATTATAACCCGATATCCAGCATAAGCTACTGCTCGGGTTATCTCACTGCCCATACCACCATCTGCCCCCGTTATTACGGCAAGTTTCTTTTCCATAGGCTTATCCTTTACTTTCAATACGTTCAATTTCTTTCTTTAAACAAGGCGGCAACTCTTCTTTCAACCGCTGGTGACAAGCCATATCAAGACTATACATACGGGCTATACAATAGTTACTATGGCGGCACGAACAACGGGCATCTTCCTCCGCCTTCATCCGATTTACAAAACCAGGCTCATTAAGCAAGGCACGTCCCATCTGCACAGCATCAAATCCGTAATCAAGCACTTCGTCTATCTTTTTTCTAGCCACCAGTCCTCCGACGTATACCAATGGCATATTCGCCAATGCTTCACGGAATTTCAGTGCATCCTCCAAAAAATAAGCTTCCTTAAACGGAACAGAAGGAATCATCCATTTGCCTACCATCCGCACGCCATACTTCAACCACCAGCAAGTCATGTAGTGAGTCATCGTGCGAATCGGCATTTCGCCACGCATCACGTACATAGGTGCCTTGCTCACAAAACCACCGCTCAGCACCAACGCATGCGCGCCCAGTTGTTGCAAACGGTGCGCCACCTGCAAGGATTCGTCCAATTCCATTCCGCCCCTGAAACCATCACGCATGTTCATCTTCACCAATACAGCCATATCACTGCCTGCCGCTTTCATCACCTCCTCCATCACCATATCCATAAAACGCATGCGGTTTTCCAAAGTACCTCCAAATTCATCCTTTCGATGATTAGTCGATGGCGACAAAAACTGACTTATGAGATAACCATGACCTGCATGAATTTCAACGGCGTCAAAGCCTGCTTCACGTGCCAAATTCACTGCACGCCCATAAGCACGAGCCATTTCAGGAAGCTCATCAGCCCGCAAACCACGCACAAAGGTTGGAGAATAAAGATTGAAACCGGTACAAGCTCCCACTGGCATACATCCGCAAATGCTTTTATGCGACATGTTTCCACAATGCCCAAGCTGTATGCTAACGGCAGCACCTTCGGCATGAACAGCATCCGTCAGACGACGCAATCCCGGAACAATATCAGGACGCATCCACAACTGGCTATCAAAAGAAAGCCCACTACGAGTGACAGCAGCATAGGCTACCGTTGTCATACCCACACCGCCGGCTGCTACCGAACGATGGTAATCAAGCAATTGCTCCGAAGGTTTGTTGCCCGGACACATGCTCTCGAAGGCAGCCGATCGTATCGTACGATTACGTAACGTCAACGGTCCTATGGTTACAGGAGAAAACAGTTTTGAACTCATCTATCTCACATTTTTTATTAAGATTCAATATATAAACGGGATAATTCTTTTTCGGCTTCCTACCGCTGCGTTACCAAATTCTTCACGGTAGTGTTTATGAATGGCATCGGCTCGAGGCACCAGATTGGCAGCCGTCCACCATACAAATACCCAAGCTGCAGGCGAAGCTGTGAGCAAAGCAAAACCTATCCATTCTACCAGTTCACCAAAGTAATTGGCAGAAGTAACATAGCGATACAAACCGCGACCAGGCAAATAGTGCTTCGTATCACCCGGCTTGCGCAAATGGCGGATAACATGGTCCGAATGCAGATTAATGCCCATGCCAACTACAAACAACAATAACCCCAGCAACGATTGCGGATGCAGCAGCCACGCCCATCCTTCGGCATATCCCTCAGGAGGAAACCTGAAAATACCCCCTGCCTGCATCCAGCCATTCAGAATATTGAATACGATTCCCATCACCATAATGGCTACCGGCATGCGGCTATGCCCTTTCATGAGCAACGGAAATACAAACGAGCGTTGCAAATAGTGTAATTCAAACAATAGGAAAAAAAGGAATTGAGGCATTGCACATCCTACCCCACTCTGTCCCCAAAGCCAGGCCATCACAAAAAACACAGGTGCCTCCATCAGCACCCACGCCAGTTTGTTGGAAATGGAAAATCCCCATGATGCCGTGCGGAATATGCCGTAACCGGCTTTTACAAAATAGAGTGCCACAAAAACCATTAATGCCACTCCACTCATTATCCACAAAAAACTATGAAATTGATACAGAGACATAAGCCTTTCATTTAAGTCCCACAAATATAATGAAAACTCTAATAGAGCGTAGCGTTTTCAATGACAAAAAACTACATAATCCGTTACCCTAGAATAAAAACACCCATACCATTCCACGTAATCTATAACCGAAGCTTTCGGTTATAAAACCGCAATCTACGGTTATATAACTGAAAGTTTCGGTTATAAAACCAAAGGTTCCGGTTATACTTTACATTACGCGACAGGAATGTTCGGACGGGACAACCGAATATTAAAATCCTCATACGAACCGATTATGCTCTCTTGGTTGCACAGGTGAACAATCGGGGCACAAAATGACACCAATCAAAAGGACTTTACCGCTTCCGAAGTTTTATCAGCAACTTAGAAAAGCGTAACATAAAATAAAGAAAGCCGCATAACTTAAAAAATATCAAAACAGAATACCTACCTTTGCCCTTATGAAACAAGAAAAAGAGACAAACAGCCCCACCCTCCACCTCCAACGCCAGCAATTGCTACTGCGCATGGAATATGAATACGAGAAGGAGGATTTCAAGCGTCAGACCGAAACCATGGGTGTGGCACGCAAAGTGAAACGCGGGTTGTGTTGGTTTCCCATTACCACCGGAAGAAGCTACTACAACTCTCTGAATCAACTCGTATTGGAAATTACCCGCACCGATGATACCGACATTGAGCATAATTTTGAATACGGACGCCCGGTTTGCTTTTTCCGCCAAATAGCCGATGGCAGCCTCAACTACTACAATTTCCAAGCGAGTGTAAGTTACGCCGACGATACGCGCATGGTCGTAGTCATGCCAGGCATGGGCTCTATTCTCGACATACAAGCCGCCGACCGTCTGGGAGTACAACTTTATTTCGATGAAACCAGCTACCGGACGATGTTTGAAGCACTGAACGACGTACTCCGCGCAAAGAACAACCGCCTTGCTGAACTACGCGATACACTATTGGGCACCTTGAAGCCTGGTTTCCGCGAATTATATCCCGTACGCTTTCCCTGGCTGAACCATACCCAAGAATCGGCCGTCAACAAGGTGCTATGCGCTCGCGATGTGGCTATTGTTCACGGTCCTCCCGGTACAGGTAAAACCACCACACTGGTAGAGGCTATTTACGAAACATTGCATCGCGAACCACAAGTTCTGGTATGCGCCCAAAGCAATACTGCGGTCGACTGGATATCGGAAAAACTGGTTGACCGTGGAGTAAACGTGTTACGAATCGGAAATCCCACACGGGTCAATGACAAGATGCTATCTTTTACCTACGAGCGACGTTTTGAGGCACACCCTGCTTACACTGAACTATGGAGCATCCGAAAAGAACTGCGCCAGCTACATGGCAAAGCACGTCGCGGAACGTATGAAGAAAGAGAAGGAGTACGCAGCCGCATGAGCCGTTTACGCGACCGGGCAACAGCATTGGAAGTACAAATCAATGCCGATCTTTTCGACTCGGCCCACGTCATTGCCTCCACCTTGGTAAGCAGCAATCATCGCATACTCCTGGGGCGGCGTTTCGGTACCCTGTTCATCGACGAAGCAGCCCAAGCTCTCGAGGCAGCCTGTTGGATAGCCATACGCAAGGCTGACCGGGTTGTACTGGCCGGTGACCATCAGCAGCTTCCACCTACCATCAAATGCTACGAAGCGGCACGCGACGGACTGGAACGTACTCTGATGGAAACCATTGTAGCCCGCAAGCCGGAAACCGTATCACTGCTTACCACACAATACCGCATGAACGAAGCCATCATGCGCTTTTCGTCCGAGTGGTTTTACGGTGGCCAGCTACAAGCCGCTCCCGAGGTACGTCACCGCGGTATCTTGGATTGGGATACCCCTATTTCGTGGATCGATACCTCGGAGATGGACTTCAAAGAAGAATTTATAGGCGAAAGTTTCGGACGAATCAATCGCCAGGAAGCAGACCTTTTATTGGAAGAATTGCAAAAATACATTATCCGTATTGGCGGACAACGTATTTTGGACGAACGCATCGACTTCGGCATCATATCGCCCTACAAAGCACAAGTGCAATATTTACGCAGCAAATTGCGTAACACAGCCTTCTTCCGTCCCTATCGGGAGTTGATGACTGTAAATACCGTCGATGGTTTTCAAGGACAGGAGCGCGACGTAATCTTTATCAGTCTGGTACGCGCCAATGATGAAGGGCAAATAGGCTTCCTCGGCGACCTGAGGCGCATGAACGTGGCCATGACCCGTGCCCGTATGAAGCTGGTCATTCTAGGCGATGCTGCCACACTGGGACGCCATGCTTTTTACCACAAGCTTCTGGAAGCCATCCAAAAGAACAATACCTTCTGACTGGGGAATAATCCTCAAGACCTTCCCCTGTATTAAGGTTTGGTTAACTTTAGCCATAAAAAATGGCTGAGGTTAACCATATATCATAGCTAACACCAGCCATTAAACGTGGTCAAGGTTGACCACTATTTCATAACAGAGGCATCTGCCTCTTGCGGAAAGCAATGCGTATCTTAGTTGTTCTCCGGACGAAGCTTACGTACCGTAACCGCCGTCTGCCACATTTCGCTTTCACGAAGAGCCTTCAACTCGGCATTCAGTTTCTCACGATAGTCAGGTTTGGAATTGCTATCGATAGAGATCTGGGCTTCGTTACCGCTCTTTACACTTTCATACAGCTTTTGCATTACCGGCTTGATGGCATCGTGGAACGGGCCCATCCAGTCCAAAGCACCACGTTGTGCGGTGGTAGAGCAATTGGCATACATCCAGTCCATACCGTTCTTGGCAAAAAGCGGCATCAATGATTGGGTCAACTCCTCAACGGTTTCATTGAAGGCTTCGGAAGGAGTATGGCCGTTTTCACGCAACACTTCATACTGAGCAAGCAACAGGCCTTGGATGGCGCCCATCAGTGAACCACGTTCGCCTGTGAGGTCAGAATAAACTTCACGTTTGAAAGTCGTTTCAAACAGATAACCGGAACCGATACCGATACCGAAAGCCAGCGTACGGTCTTTGGCACGTCCTGTTGCATCCTGATAAACCGCATAAGAACTGTTCAGTCCACGACCTTCCAGGAACATGGTACGCAACGAAGTACCCGAACCTTTAGGAGCCACCATGATAACATCGATGTCAGCAGGCGGAATGATGTTGGTACGTTCTTTATAAGTAATGCCAAAACCGTGAGAGAAATACAGGGCCTTGCCCGGAGTAAGGTATTGTTTGATTTGAGGCCATACGGCAATCTGAGCTGCATCAGAGAGCAACATGCAGACAATGGTACCCTTCTCGGCTGCTTCCTCGAGTGAGAAAAGCGTTTCTCCCGGTTTCCATCCGTCGGCTACGGCCTTGTCATAGGTTTTTCCCGGACGTTGGCCCACAATGACATTAAATCCGTTATCGCGCAGGTTGCATGCCTGTCCCGGACCTTGTACACCATAACCCAGAACAGCTATAACCTCATCTTTCAATATTTCACGTGCTTTCTCAAGAGGAAACTCTTCGCGAGTCATCACATTTTCGATGACACCGCCAAAATTCATTTGTGCCATTTGTTTAAGTTTTTATTTGTGGCTTTCGCCTGGTTAATATATCACTTTTCTTTTTAAATCACTCAAAAATTACCTTTGCCCGGCAAACTGTCTCGTCACCGTTTTTCTTTACCTCAACGGCATAGACATCATTGCCTTCATCATCCAGATAGAACGAAAGTTCATCTCCGTAATAACTCTCGGCCACATAGGCCATCTCAAAGCGGCGGATTCGCTTAGAGCGATACAACTCCATCGGGAAAAGGTCGAGAATATGCTCTATGTAACGGATACTGTTCACGTGTCCGTTAATGTCGATATCGCTATACTTGGCTTTAAGCGACATTACCGGCTTGGCAGCCTGTACTTTGATGCGCGAAGGTTTCTCAATGGGACAAGGCTCATCGCATACATAGTCTACAATACTACCGCCATGCAAGGTCAGCAGATCGGCCGGCTTACGGGTATTCAGGCTAATCATCGCCCATACCGAACGTGCATAACCAATCTTGCGTCCGTTTTTGTCGAGAATGGCAAAATTACGGTCGGTAAAGAGACGATACACATTCTCCACCCACGTCTGTACCGAAAAAGGCTCGTATTGAAGAGGCATCTCGTCCATGTCGATGGCCAGGCGCGAGAGTACCCATGTATAGTTGTCTTCGTTCAGTTCGGCAATGCCGAAACCACGTTCGGTGGCATGAAAACCGGCACAATTAAGCAAATGGTTACCCAGTACTCCCAACGTCAGCCTTCCCGTAAAATCTACGTGAAACGGCTCGGCAACAAAGCCATAAGTACCTATTTTATTCACTTCACTCATTATCACTCTGTTTTTTACTTTGAAGATATTTTGCTTCACGCTCGGCCAGATATTCATTTACCCGTTCAAAACAACTGGTGGTAATGGCCACACGACCCGAACGGACAAACTGAAGCACGCATCCAAAGGCCTGCAACTCCTGATAAAGGTGGGTAATATCATCACTCATACCATTCATCTCGACAATGGAAAACACCGGATTTACCTCCACGATGCGGGCATGGTTCTTGCGTATAACCTTCGATACATCGGGATTCTGCTCCAATGCCGGAGTTGTAATCTTATACAAGGCTATTTCGTGCTGGTATATCTCGTCATCGGTAAAATAATGGGCCTGAAGCACATCCATCTTTTTCGTAATCTGCTTCACCACTTTTTCAATCGTGTCCTTGTCGGTCCATGCCGTTATGGTATACTTGTGTACCCCCTGAATGGACGAAGCAGATACATTCAGGCTTTCGATGTTGATTTGCCTGCGGGTAAACACAGCCGTCACCTGATTGAGCAGACCGGCAATGTTCTCCGAATGGACAATAATGGTATATAATGTTTTTTCAGTCATAATTCAATCATTTAATTCATATCCAGCCTCAACACTCCAGCAACATCTGGTTCACCGAACCGCCCGGAGGAGTCATCGGCATTACATTGCCTTCTTCCTCCACACAGGCCTCGAGCAGGAAGGGTCCGTCGGTCGTCAACATCTCTCGGATAGCCTCGGCCAAGTCCTCGCGGTGCATGACCCTTCGCGAGGGAATGCCATAGGCTGCCGCAATCTGCATATAATCGGGGTTCAACATAGGCGTGAACGAATAGCGCCGGTTGAAGAACATGGCCTGCCACTGACGTACATTGCCCAGGTAATTGTTGTTGAGCAATATCATCTTGACCGGTGCTTTCTGTTCCATCACCGTACCCAGTTCTTGAAGATTCATTTGCAGGCCCCCATCGCCCATAAATACACAAACCGTACGGTCGGGACGTCCGAAAGTGGCCCCTACGGCAGCCGGAAGTCCGAATCCCATGGTGCCCAGACCACCGGAAGTAACAATACTACGCTCGCGGGTGTATTTGAAGTAACGGGCAGACATCATCTGGTTCTGTCCTACATCGGTCACCAGAATGGCATCGTTGTTTGTAGCCTCGCTCACGGCACGCACCACTTCGCCCATACTCAGTTCACGGCCCGTACGGCATAATTCAGGACGAATCACCTTTTCTTCCTCCACTTCCTCGTAAGTGCGGAAACTATCGAGCCATTCCTTGTGCGTGGCAGGTTTCAACAACTCCGTTACGGCAGGAAGCGTCTGCTTGCAATCGCCCAACACGGCCACATCGGTCTTGATATTCTTGTCAATCTCGGCCGGATCGATATCGAAATGGATAATCTTGGCCTGCGGAGCATAGGTAGCAACATTGCCTGTCACACGATCGTCAAAACGCATACCCACGGCAATCAGCACATCGCACTTGTTGGTGTTGATATTGGGCCCCAGATTACCATGCATGCCCAGCATACCCTTGTTCAACGGATGGTCGGAAGGCAAGGCCGAAAGTCCCAGCAACGTACGGCCGGCAGGCAATTCGGCTTTCTCGATAAATGCACGGAGTTCGGCTTGTGCGTTGCCCAGTTCCACTCCCTGCCCTACCAGCACCAACGGCCGTTCGGCAGCATTGATCAGGTCGGCAGCCTGGCGGATAGCTTCCATATCCATATCGGGTACGGGTAAATAACTACGGATAAAGTCTACCGTTGCCGGAGCATATTCCATCTTGTCTACCTGCGCATTCTTGGCAAAGTCGAGTACCACAGGTCCCGGACGTCCGCTACGGGCTATGTAAAAAGCACGTGCTACGGCCCAGGGCACATCTTCGGCTCTACGAATCTGATAACTCCATTTGGTGATAGGTTGTGTGATGCCTACCAAATCGACTTCCTGAAAGGCATCCGTACCGAGGAAACCCGTACCTACCTGACCGGCAATCACCACAATGGGAGTACTGTCTATCATGGCATCGGCAATACCGGTAATGGTATTGGTGGCTCCCGGACCACTGGTCACCAGGCATACCCCCACCTGTCCCGACACCCGGGCAAAACCCTGCGCGGCATGGGTGGCTCCCTGTTCGTGACGCACCAGAATATGATTTAATGTATCCCGATGGTCGTATAAAGCATCAAACACGGGCATAATGCTTCCACCCGGATAACCGAATATCGTTTTTACCCCTTCGTGTTCCAAAGAACGCATCAGGGCTTCTGCGCCTGTAATAGTATCTTTCATCTTTATATTAACGAAGAATTAAGAATGAAAAATTAAGAATATCTTGTAAATGAAGAAGTAAGAATGAAGAATGTCTTTTATTAGTGACGAACCACCAAAATCCTTCATCCTTCGTTCATCATTCTTCATTTTTATCATATCAGTCTCACTGCTCCCTTATCGGCCGAACTCACCAGGCTGGCGTATGCCTTCAAAGCCTTTGATACCTCTCGATTGCGGGTTACAGGAGTCATAGGACGGGCAGCCAGTTCGGCATCGGTCAACTTCACGTTTATGGTCCGGTTGGGAATATCTATCTCGATGATATCGCCGTCTACCAGTTTGCCTATATTACCACCGGCGGCGGCCTCAGGTGAAATATGTCCGATGCTCAAGCCCGACGTACCGCCACTAAAACGTCCGTCGGTAATAAGGGCACATTCCTTACCCAGATGGCGCGACTTGATGTACGATGTAGGATAAAGCATTTCCTGCATGCCGGGGCCTCCCTTGGGCCCCTCGTGTGTAATGACTACCACATCGCCACTCTGTACCTTACCACCCAAAATACCTTCGCAGGCAGCCTCCTGCGAATCGAATACCTTGGCAGGCCCGGTAAATTTCCAGATACTTTCGTCCACACCGGCTTTCTTCACCACACAACCGTCCTGTGCAATGTTACCCTTCAATACGGCAAGTCCGCCATCTTTACTATAAGCATGCTCCAGGTCGCGGATACAACCCTCGGCACGGTCGGTATCATATTCCTTATAATAAGCATCTTGCGAACCAAGTTTCAAGTTGAACTTACCCCCGGCAGCACTGGCATATTTCTTCAATGCCTTCTTGCATACATTGGGACTGGTAATGCAATACTGGTCTATCTCCTCGGCGAGCGTCATGCCATCCACACGCTTCACACTGGTATCAACCAGCCCACCTTTAGCCAGTTCGGCCATAATGGCTACGATACCACCCGCACGGTTCACATCCTGTACGTGATATTTCTGGGTATTGGGAGCCACCTTACACAGGCAAGGAGTCTTGCGCGACAACATGTCAATGTCTTCCATCTTGAAGTCAGCTCCTGCCTCGTGGGCTACCGCCAACAGGTGAAGCACCGTGTTGGTAGAACCGCCCATGGCAATATCCAGCGTCATGGCATTAAGAAAAGCCTCCCGGGTGGCAATGCTACGGGGAAGTACACTTTCATCGCCTTCCTCATAATATTTATAGGTATTTTCCACAATCAGTTTGGCCGCATCCTTAAAGAGTTTCTTACGGTTCTCATGAGTAGCCACAATGGTACCGTTACCCGGTAAAGCCAATCCGATGGCCTCGTTCAGGCAATTCATGGAATTGGCAGTAAACATGCCTGAACAGCATCCGCACGTAGGGCAAGCATGTTGCTCAATCTTGGCAACATCATCATCGCTCACCGTAGTATCGGCCGACTTAATCATAGCGTCTATCAGGTCGAGGTGCTGTCCCTTCCACTCACCCGCCTCCATTGGTCCACCCGAAACAAATACGGTAGGAATGTTAAGACGCATGGCCGCCATCAGCATACCCGGCGTAATCTTGTCGCAATTGCTGATGCACACCATGGCATCGGCTTTGTGGGCATTGACCATGTATTCCACACTATCGGCAATAATATCGCGCGAAGGGAGCGAATATAGCATCCCGTCATGTCCCATGGCAATACCGTCGTCAATGGCAATGGTATTGAACTCGGCGGCAAAGCAGCCCTGCTTTTCAATCTCCTCCTTGACATACTGGCCTATCTCGTGCAGATGTACATGTCCTGGCACAAATTGTGTGAATGAGTTGACAATGGCAATAATAGGTTTGCCCATCTGCTCTTTTTTCATTCCGTTGGCCACCCACAACGCACGTGCTCCAGCCATGCGGCGTCCTTGCGTACTAAACGAGCTGCGTAACTGATGTTTCATATTCGTTAAATCTCCTTTCAATGAAAAAAGCCTTTCCCACAAGTGAGAAAGGCTTCAATTACTATCTTCTAAGGTATGAACACATACACAAAACCTTTCTCACGCTCTTGATTTCAAGACCACGACGCGAATAATATGCAGGACTGCCAGGTTAATGGATGTATGTAGAATCATAACCGAATACGTTTTTATTTATTGTTTTCCTTTATCTTTAATGATGCTGCAAAGGTAAGGGCTTTTTTGTAATATGCAAACAAATTGAATAAAAAATATATCATTCATGAACAAATTAAATAAAAAAAGCACATATGTCTTTTATTTTATCACTTTGCTCTTTATTTCCGTAATATAGAAACGGGCGAAAGCATCTCTGATTTCATTCCGCACCCGACGAAACTCTGAATCTACAAATTCCTGAGTTCCTACTACATGCGAAGGATCATCAAAACCGATATGAATGCGCTTGCCTACTTTCCCGGTAAATGCCGGACAATTTTTATCTGCCCCTCCACAGACGGTTATCACATAATCCCATTCCTGACCCAAGTAAGTATTTACATGGACCGGAACATGAGTACTTATGTCAATCCCCACTTCTTTCATTACCTCCACTGCCTTGGCATTTACCTGTGTAGCCGGCTCTGTTCCACCCGAACATACCTCTATATTGGGGTCGAATGATTGCAAAAAGCCATGTGCCATCTGGCTACGGCAACTATTTCCTGTACAAAGAATCAGTATTTTCATATTGTTGTTTAATTAAGTATTTAAAAAAGCATAGCTACCTATCGGATACCTATAAAAGATAATTAAATAGATAGCCTGACAAGATAATAAAAAAAGCCACCGTTCCAAAAAATATACCGATCAAACGCCATGTCATCACCTTTTTGAGCAGAGTAGCCTCAGGTAACGACAAGCCCACAACAGCCATCATGAAAGCAATAGCCGTACCGATAGGAATACCTTTTGCCACAAACACCTCGATTACCGGTACAATACCTGCCGCATTGGCATACATCGGCACAGCAAGAATTACGGAAAGAGGTACTGCATACCAGTTATCCTTCGACATGTATTGTTCAAAAAATCCCTCGGGAACAAAACCGTGCATGAATGCACCTATACCGATACCCACCAGAATATAGACGAGTACACCACTGACTATCTTCCATGCATCACGAACTATGACTGGAAGCCGTTTGAAAAACGTAGTATGATCCTTTTCCCACTCTTCTGCCTGATCTGAAGAATGGGCCTGTATTTGTTTCACCCACTCACTCAAATAGGAAGTAAGGTGCATACGCCCGAGCACAAAACCACCTACTATTCCTAACAGAATACCGCTTATTACATAAATAAGTGTTACTTTCAGACCAAAAGAACCGAGAAACATGGCTACCGCTACTTCATTGACCAGCGGAGACGTAATCAGGAAAGCAAAAGTTACTCCCAAAAGGATTCCACCCTTCACGAAACCGATAAACAACGGAATGGAAGAACACGAACAGAACGGAGTGATGGCCCCGAACAATGAAGCCAGCAAGTATTGCAATCCGTACATCTTATGCGTTACCAAATAATTTCTTAAACGCTCTATCGGAAAATAAGCATTGATGATTCCCATCAACACACTAATGAAAAACAATAGAATTAAAATCTTGATTGTATCATAAAAAAAGAAGTTTACGGCTACTCCTACTGGAGTATCAGCTCTTAGGCCAAACAAGTCGTAAACAAGCCAGTCTGCAAAATCTTGTATCATATCTACTATTGCCTTTAATTCGTATAAATACGAACATTGATTTCATAATCAAGGCGGCAGATATCCCGATGGTTCTTTCTGCCGCCCAATGCTCAAAAAAATTCGTTTATCAGATACCCAGAAGTTTTTTCACGTCGCTCTCTGTCGGAACCTGTCCTTTCATCTTCACCACTTCGTCTACAACAACCGCAGGTGTAGTCATTATGTTATAACTCATCATTTCCATAATATCATCCACTTTAGTCAACTTCACGTCCAGGTTATTTTCTCTGATTACTTTTTCAATTACATTATAGGTTGACTTACACTTGGCACAACCAGGACCCAATACTTTAATTTCCATATTCGTAAAATTTAGTTTTTCATTTATAAATACATTATCCAGCAATAATATATACCTATGATCATGAATAACACACCCACAACCAAGCTCATCCACTTCTGCACCTTCTGTACCCTACCATAAAAAACGCCGATCTGACGTACACTGAAAGCCAGTATCCATGCTACGGCAAGTACCGGTATGGCCGTAGCGATGGCAAATACGACGGGCAACAACCTACCAACTGTAGTTGTAGCCGACATGGGAATCAACATACCAAAATAAAACACACCGCTTGTCGGACAGAAAGCCAAGGCAAAAAGAACTCCTATCAGCAAAGCACCCCAACCTCCTTTTTTAGCGAGTCCTTCCGCATTTCTATTAAAGCCGAATGAAGGCAGATTCAGTTTTTCGCCAAATAGCATAAATAAACCAACAACAAGCAAAAATGGTCCCAACAGATGCTCTCCCCATGTTCCGACAATCCTTTGTATACCAAACATGCTCGAACCTTCTCTCAAAATCATAATCAACACCACACCAAGCAAGGTATACGAAACAATGCGTCCCAACGTATAAAGCAAACCATTTCGGAAAACACGTTTCCTGTTCTCCATATCTTTTCCGATAAATCCGATGGCTGCGATGTTTGTAGCCAACGGACAGGGCGAAAGTGCCGTTAGTAATCCAAGCAGGAATGCTGTCAATACCGGTGTGGAACTATTGTCTAACAAAGTCTGCAATACATCCATTTTCACGAGTTATTTCAACATATCATTGATAGTCTGCACCAACCTCTCCTTAAATACATCCGGAGACTTACGAGCATTTCCAAAAGCAAACTCCGTCATATTTTCCGGTGTTTCTTCCACCCCCTTGTGCTTCACGACAAAAAGTGATGACCATGTTACCTCATACTTCTCGGCAATCTTTTCATTCTCGGGTTTAGTAATGTCTACCACCTTAAATACAACATTTCCCAATTTTATCTGTTCCACAAAGTTAGCTTCAATGGCTTCCCTTGCATTGTTTTCAATAGCCATACAGGTTGCACATCTCTGTTTACCATGAAAATAGAGTATCTCTACATAGTCTTTAGCCTCCAAGACCTCTTCTTGTGTTTGTACCAATGTTTCCTTCTTCGTACTCCTGTTACAGGAAACCAAAACCAAACATACCGCAACTAAGCATAAAATCGTTCTCATACTTTCTTGTTATTTAATATTTAATGTTTGCTATTCGTAGAACAACGAACTGTTATCTCAAAAAAAGAGGCTATTTACAGCATCCTTTTTTCTTGCATACCGACTGCTTCCAGAAACCGGCAAACATACTTTGGGCTATTTCCCAATTCTCCTTGTTTATGCAATATTTAACTTTAGGAGCCTCAATTTCTCCCTGGATAAGTCCCGCTTCTTTCAACTCTTTCAAATGTTGCGAAACCGTTGCCTTGGCTATTGGCAATTCTTCATGGATATCACCAAAAAAGCAGCTTTCCTGCGAAGCCAAGAACTGAAGTATAGCTATACGGGCAGGATGTCCCATTGCCTTAGCAAACCGGGCTATCTTTTCCTGTTCTTCTGAATATTTCTTCGCAACCATATTTCTTAAAGTTTTCTGTTTTCTGTTCGCAAAAATACGAATAACGTTTAATATCCAAATACAAATCCACTCATTCTTTCTTCTTTTTGCATTTTTTAGAATTACTCCTCACCCACTAATAATGCTGCCACATCTTTCTGTTTACCACTTTTTATTATAACTTTGCGCACTCCAATAATAAGAAAAACATTTATTTACGTATAAAATAAACAATTGAATGGAAACATCAGAAAACAAGTACATCACCGTAGCCTACAAGCTATACTCCATTGAAGACGGAGAGAGAGATTTCGAAGAAGAAGCACCTGCTGCACACCCGTTCCAGTTTATTTCCGGTTTGGGAATGGTGCTCGATTCCTTTGAAGAACAGCTGGTCAACCTGAAACCCGGTGACAAGTTCGACTTCACCATCGCCGCCGAAAATGCTTATGGTGAATATGATGAACAACATGTTATAGACCTGCCCAAAAATATCTTCATGATAGATGGCAAATTTGATGCAGAACGCATCAAAGAAGGTGCTATTGTACCCTTAATGACCTCTGATGGTCAACACATCAACGGCAGCGTAGTCGAAGTACAAGCCGACACCGTTGTAATGGATATGAACCATCCTTTGGCAGGTTGCGATCTTAACTTCGTAGGCGAAGTAGTGACCAACCGTCCGGCTACCAACGACGAACTAGCCGAAGTTGCCCGTATGATGAGCGGCGGATGCGGATGTGGTTGCGATAGTTGCGGCGGCGGTTGTG
>ENA-OOXJ01001167-OOXJ01001167.1-human-gut-metagenome-genome-assembly--contig:-NODE-1167-length-18136-cov-3.860904_pt1 | contig 18136 bp, 14 predicted proteins | sample MGYA00241587_ERZ501343 | MGnify/ENA primary metagenome ERZ501343 (study PRJEB25962, sample SAMEA2042918) | human gut metagenome | biome: human gut; feature: human-associated habitat; material: faeces... | reverse complement strand
CCGCCGAGGTGGAGAAGTCCTCCGGCCAGAAGCGTGTGCGTATCCTCAAGCGTCTGGAAGTTGTCGAGGCTTTCCGCATCTCCGGCAACCGCCCCGAGTGGATGGTCATGGATGTGCTGCCTGTGCTGCCGCCTGACCTGCGCCCCATGGTCCAGCTGGACGGCGGCCGCTTCGCCACCTCCGACCTGAACGACCTGTACCGCCGCGTCATCAACCGCAACAACCGTCTGCGCCGCCTGCTGGAGCTGGGTGCTCCCGACATCATCGTGCGCAACGAGAAGCGTATGCTGCAGGAGGCTGTGGACAGCCTGATCGACAACGGCCGCCGCGGCCGTCCGGTCACCGGCCCCAACAACCGCGCACTGAAGAGCCTTTCTGATCTGCTGAAGGGCAAGCAGGGCCGCTTCCGTCAGAACCTGCTGGGCAAGCGTGTTGACTACTCCGGCCGTTCCGTTATCGTCGTCGGCCCTGAGCTGAAGATGGATCAGTGCGGTCTGCCCAAGGAGATGGCTCTGGAGCTGTTCAAGCCCTTTGTCATGAAGGATCTGGTGGAGAAGGGTATTGCCAACAACATCAAGTCTGCCCGTAAGATGGTCGAGCGCGCAAAGCCCGAAGTCTGGGACAGCCTTGAGACCGTTATCAAGGGTCACCCCGTGCTGCTGAACCGTGCACCTACCCTGCACCGTCTGGGCATTCAGGCCTTCAACCCCGTGCTGGTGGAAGGCCGTGCCGTCAAACTGCACCCGCTGGCCTGTACCGCATTCAACGCCGACTTCGACGGCGACCAGATGGCAGTCCATCTGCCCCTGAGCGAGGATGCCTGCCGTGAGGCCAAGATGCTGATGCTGGCTTCCGGCAACCTGCTGAAGCCCTCTGACGGCGCACCTGTTACCGTGCCTACGCAGGATATGATCCTGGGCAGCTACTACCTGACCACCGTCCGCGAGAACGACGAGGGCGCAGGCAAGGTGTTCCGTGATGAGAACGAGGTTCTGATGGCTTACGCCGAGCACGTCATCACCCTGCACGCACCCATCAAGGTGCGCCGCACCATGACCATTGACGGCGTGGAGCGCACCGGTCTGGTGGATGCCACCGCCGGCCGCATCATCTTTAACAATCCTATTCCCCAGAATCTGGGCTATGTGGATCGTACCGATCCCGAGCACTGGCTGGAGTACGAGGTCAGCTTCCGCGTGACCAAAAAGACCCTGCCTGAGATCATCTCCCGCTGCATGACCCGCAACGGCACCCGCAAGTGCGCTAAGATGCTGGATGCCATCAAGGCACAGGGCTATAAGTACTCCACCCTGTCCGCAATCTCCGTGGCTGTGTGCGATGCTGTGATCCCGCCCCAGAAGCAGGAGCTGATCGCTGAGGCCGATAAGGAGATCGCCAAGGTCGGCAAGCTGTTCAACCGTGGTCTGATCTCGGATAACGAGCGTTACAACAAGACCATCGATATCTGGCAGAAGACCACCGATAAGGTCTCCAAGGCTCTGGCAGACAACCTGCCCAAGGACAACGAGATCTATATGATGGCAGACTCCGGTGCTCGTGGTTCTATGAACCAGATCAAGCAGCTGGCCGGCATGCGCGGCCTGCTGGCAAACACCGCCGGCCACACCATCGAGATGCCCATTCGTGCAAACTACCGCGAAGGCTTGAACATTCTGGAATATTTCGTTTCTGCCCGTGGTGCTCGTAAGGGTCTGGCCGATACCGCTCTGCGTACCGCCGACTCCGGTTACCTGACCCGCCGCATGGTCGATGTTTCTCAGGACGTCATCGTCCGCGAGATCGACTGCGGCACCACAGATGGCCTGTGGGTCTCTGAGATCCACGAGGGCAAGGAGAAGATCGAGAGCTTCCGCGAGCGTCTGATCGGCCGTTTTGCTGTGGGCGATGTGGTCAACCCCATTACCGGCAAGGTCATCGTGCCCGAGGGCAAGATGATCGACCTGTACGACGCCAACGAGATCGAGGCAGCAGGTATCACCCGCCTGAAGATCCGCAGCCTGCTGACCTGCCGTGCAAAGACCGGTGTCTGCGCACGCTGCTACGGTTCCGATATGGCAAACGGCGAGCCGGTCCGTCTGGGCGAGTCTGTCGGTGTTATCGCCGCAGAGTCCATCGGTGAGCCCGGTACTCAGCTGACCATGCGTACCTTCCATACCGGCGGTATCGCATCTGCTGAAGATATTACACAGGGTCTGCCCCGTGTTGAGGAGCTGTTCGAGAGCCGCCGTCCCAAGAGCATGGCTATCATGAGCGAGATCTCCGGTGTGGTCTCTCAGGACGACACCAAAAAGAACGTGGTCATCAAGGTCACCGGCAAGGACGAGAACGGTGCAGAGGAAGTCAAGAGCTACTCCATCCCGTTCACCCAGCATGCCCGCGTGATGCCCGGCGACCGTGTGGAGAAGGGCGACATCATCACCCGTGAGGGCGTGCTGTACCCGCAGGATATTCTGGCCATCAAGGGTCTGGAGGATGTGCAGAACTACCTGATCAACGAGGTTCAGAAGGTCTACCGTCTGCAGGGCGTTGAGATCAATGATAAGCATATCGAAGTCATCGTCCGTCAGATGTGCCGCAAGGTGCGCGTGACCGACTCCGGCTCCTCCAACCTGATCGGCGGCGCTCTGGCAAGCCGTCTGGAGGTGGAGAACATCAATGCAGATCTGCAGAAGCGCATTGATGCAGGCGAAGAGGGCCTGAAGCTGGTGGAGTACCAGCAGGTGCTGCTGGGCATCACCAAGGCTGCTCTGGCCAACGACTCCTTCCTGTCCGCTGCATCCTTCCAGGAGACCACCCGCGTGCTGACCGAAGCTGCCATCAAGGGCAAGGTTGACCCGCTGGCCGGCCTGAAGGAGAACGTCATCATCGGTAAGCTGATCCCCGCCGGTACCGGTCTGCCGGAGGTGCGTGAGGATCTGAAGAACCGTGAGGCTGAGCGCGATGCCGAGATCGCAGCCGAGCTGGCTGCCTCCGCACAGTAAGCGCAGCATCCGTCAGGATCTGATCCGTTAAACAAAACCGCTCCGTGGGCGAAAGCCTGCGGGGCGGTTTTTGCGTGCCAGAAGCAGCGCAGCAGGGGAGGAAAAGTCATATTTTCTGCCGAAAACTGCCCAAAAGAAAAAATCTGGAATAAATACAAAAAAAATTGCAAAAACTGTTGACATCCGGCTGCAAAGAGGGTATTATATAACTGTTGCGCGTCCCTCATGGGGATAGTGCGGCAAAAAAGTCGGAAAATGCTTCCGATGTTCATCATTAAGAAAGGAGAAACAAAATGCCTACTTTTAACCAGCTTGTACGCAAAGGCCGTGAGGTCCTGACTACCAAGAGCACCGCTCCCGCTCTGCAGAAGACTTATAACTCTCAGAAGAAGCAGTACTCCGATCTGAGCAGCCCCCAGAAGCGTGGTGTCTGCACTGCAGTTCGTACCATGACCCCCAAGAAGCCTAACTCTGCTCTGCGTAAGGTTGCTCGTGTCCGCCTCACGAATGGTATCGAGGTCACCTCTTACATTCCCGGTATCGGCCATAACCTGCAGGAGCACTCCGTCGTGCTGATCCGTGGCGGTCGTGTTAAGGACCTGCCCGGTGTGCGTTACCACATCATCCGTGGTACCCTGGATACTCAGGGTGTGGCAGGCCGTAATCAGGCCCGCTCCAAGTACGGCGCAAAGCGTCCTAAGGCCGGTGCTGCAAAGAAGTAATTGAGGACAACCGCCATAAACGGCTTTCCTTTATATAAATAACAAGTCCGCTTAAAAGCGGAGGGTAACGGTTTATGTAAGGTCAGCTCTTTGTGACACAACGGGAGTTTTATTACTTTCGAGTACCGATGATATCATTCTGTGAAGGAGGGAAGAAAGATGCCTAGAAGAGGTAACATTGCTAAGCGCGATGTCTTAGCTGATCCTATTTACAATTCCAAGATGGTCACCCGCCTGGTCAACAGCGTTATGCTGGATGGCAAGAAGGGCGTCGCTCAGAAGATCGTTTACGAAGCTTTCTCCATGATTCAGGAAAAGACCGGCAACGATCCTCTGGAGACTTTCGAGAAGGCGATGGAGAACATCATGCCCAGCCTCGAGTGCAAGACCCGCCGTGTTGGTGGCGCTAACTACCAGGTTCCCCTGGAGGTCAGCCCCGCTCGCCGCGAGACTCTGGGTCTGCGCTGGCTGACTGCCTACAGCCGCACCCGTGGTGAGAAGACCATGGCACAGCGTCTGGCTGCTGAGATCATGGATGCTGCCAATAACACTGGTAACGCCGTGAAGAAGCGTGAGGACACTCACAAGATGGCAGAAGCTAACAAGGCTTTCGCACATTTCCGTTATTGATCTGTTCTGTAGGAGGTTAATTTCATGGCTACACCCAGAGAAGTTTCTCTTCAGATGACGAGAAATATCGGCATTATGGCTCATATCGATGCCGGCAAAACGACCACTACCGAGCGTATCCTGTACTACACCGGTATCAACCATAAGATCGGTGAGGTTCACGATGGCGGCGCCACCATGGACTGGATGGTTCAGGAGCAGGAGCGTGGTATCACCATCACTTCCGCTGCTACCACCTGCTACTGGTCTCACTCCGAGACCCAGAAGGATCCGGTTGCGTTCAAGAAGAATCGTCACCGCATCAACATTATCGACACTCCGGGCCACGTGGACTTCACTGTTGAGGTTCAGCGTTCTCTGCGTGTTCTGGACGGTTCTGTGACCGTTCTGGCCGCAAAGGGTGGTGTCGAGCCTCAGTCTGAGACCGTTTGGCGTCAGGCTGATGAATACAAAGTCCCCCGTATGGTGTACGTCAACAAGATGGATACCATGGGTGCTGACTTCTTCCGCTGCATCAAGATGCTGCATGATCGTCTGCACGCCAACGGCGTGGCCATCCAGCTGCCGATCGGTCAGGAAGATACCTTCCGCGGTATCGTTGACCTCGTTGACATGAACGCTGAGGTTTACTACGACGACATGGGCAACGATATGCGTACTGAGCCCATCCCCGAGGATATGGTCGAGCAGGCTGAAGAGTACCGTAACATTCTGGTCGAGGCTGTTGCCGAGAACGACGAAGAGCTGATGGAGAAGTACCTTGAGGGCGAGGAGATCACCCGCGAGGAGCTGAAGAAGGCTATCCGCAAGGAAACCATTGCAAATACTCTGGTTCCCGTTGTCTGTGGCTCTTCCTACAAGAACCGCGGTGTGCAGAAGCTGCTGGACGCTATCGTTGACTATATGCCCGCTCCTACCGATGTCCCTGACATCAAGGGCGTGAATCCCGAGACTGAGGAAGAGGAGACCCGTCCGTCTTCTGACGACGCTCCCTTCGCAGCTTTGGCCTTCAAGATCGCTACCGACCCGTTCGTTGGTAAGCTGGCATACTTCCGTGTGTACTCCGGTAAGGTTGAGGCAGGTACTACTGTTTACAACTCCGTGAAGGACAGCAAGGAGCGTATGGGCCGCATCCTGCAGATGCATTCCAACCACCGCAAGGATATCGACTGCTGCTATGCAGGTGATATTGCTGCTGTTGTCGGTCTGAAGAACACCACCACTGGTGATACTCTGTGTGATGAGAATCATCCCATCATTCTGGAGTCCATGAAGTTCCCCGAGCCCGTTATCCGCGTTGCCATCGAGCCTAAGACCAAGGCTGGTAACGAGAAGATGGGCATCGCGCTGGCAAAGCTGGCCGAAGAGGACCCGACCTTCAAGACCTACACCGATGAAGAGACCGGCCAGACCATCATTGCTGGTATGGGCGAGCTGCATCTGGAGATCATCGTTGACCGTCTGCTGCGTGAGTTCAAGGTTGAGGCAAACGTGGGCGCACCCCAGGTTGCTTACCGTGAGACTATCCGCAAAGAGGCCAACCAGGAGACCAAGTACGCACGTCAGTCCGGTGGTAAGGGCCAGTACGGTCACGTTAAGATCAAGATCGAGCCCAACGAGCCCGGTAAGGGTTACGAGTTCGTCAACGCCATCGTTGGCGGCGCTATCCCGAAGGAATACATCCCTGCTATCGACAACGGTATTCAGGGTGCTATGAAGTCCGGCGTTCTGGCAGGCTATCCTGTTGTTGATGTCAAGGTCACCCTGTGGGATGGTTCTTATCATGAGGTCGACTCCTCTGAAATGGCCTTCTCCATCGCAGGTTCCATGGCATTCAAGGATGCTATGCGCAAGGCTGATCCCATCATCACCGAGCCCATCATGAAGGTTGCTGTTATCGTTCCCGATGAGTATCTGGGCGATGTTATCGGTGACCTGAACGCCCGCCGTGGTCAGATCCAGGGCATGGAGGCTATGGCCGGTACCCAGCGTGTCAACGCATTTGTGCCTCTGGCTCAGATGTTCGGCTACGCTACCGACCTGCGTTCCAAGACTCAGGGTCGTGGCCAGTATGTTATGGAGCCCTCTCACTACGAGCCGGTTCCCAAGAACATTGCTGACCAGATCATTGCTGGCCGTACCAAGGGCTAAGCGCTGTAAAGCATAAGAATTTTGCCGGGGTAGTGTAACTCCGGCAAAATTTCCTGTAAAAGCACTTGATTTTACAGGGCAAATTTAGTAGAATAGCCTTGCAGTGCAATGTCTGCATTTTGCAGGGTTGTTGTAACCAATATCAAAACCTAAATTAAGGGAGGATATTCCAATGGCTGAAAAGGCAAAGTTCGACCGTTCTAAGCCGCATGTTAACATCGGCACCATCGGTCACGTTGACCACGGCAAGACCACTCTGACCGCTGCTATCACCAAGTACCTGGCTCTGAAGGGTGATGCAGAGTTCATGGACTACGCTAACATCGATAAGGCTCCTGAGGAGCGTGCTCGTGGTATCACGATCAATTCCGCTCACGTTGAGTACCAGACCGAGAAGCGCCACTACGCTCACGTTGACTGCCCGGGCCATGCTGACTACGTTAAGAACATGATCACCGGTGCTGCTCAGATGGACGGCGCTATTCTGGTCGTTGCTGCTACCGATGGTCCCATGCCCCAGACCCGTGAGCACATCCTGCTGGCTCGTCAGGTCGGCGTGCCCTATATCGTTGTGTTCATGAACAAGTGCGATATGGTCGACGACGAAGAGCTGCTGGATCTGGTCGAGATGGAGATCCGTGAGCTGCTGACCGAGTACGACTTCCCGGGCGACGACACCCCGATCATTCGTGGTTCCGCTCTGAAGGCTCTGGAGGCTCCCAACGATCCCGAGGATCCTGCTTACGCTTGCATCAAGGAGCTGATGGATGCTGTTGACTCCTACATCCCCAACCCGGATCGTGAGGAGGATAAGCCCTTCCTGATGCCCATCGAGGATGTCATGACCATTTCTGGCCGTGGTACCGTTGCTACCGGTCGTGTTGAGCGTGGTATCGCCAAGGTTGGCGACGCTATGGAGATCGTCGGCATCAAGCCCGATCGTCTGAACACCACCATCACCGGTCTGGAGATGTTCCGTAAGTCTCTGGACTTCGCTGAGGCTGGCGATAACATCGGCGCTCTGCTGCGTGGTGTTGATCGTACCCAGATCGAGCGTGGCCAGGTTCTGGCTAAGCCCGGCACTGTGCACCCCCACAACGTCTTTGAGGCTCAGGTCTACGTCCTGACCAAGGACGAAGGCGGCCGTCACACCCCGTTCTTCTCCAACTATCGTCCTCAGTTCTACTTCCGCACCACCGACGTGACCGGCATCATCACCCTGCCCGAAGGCACCGAGATGTGCATGCCCGGCGATAACGTCATGATGCACGTTGAGCTGCTGACCCCTGTTGCTATGGAAGAGGGCCTGCGTTTCGCTATCCGTGAGGGTGGCCGTACCGTTGGTTCCGGCGTTGTCGGCAAGATCATTGAGTGATTTTGTCCTTGAACGTAAGTTCCAAGGCTAACTAGCAATTTATAAAGACCTTCCCGTTCCGGAGAGCGGGAAGGTCTTTTTGTTTGTTTATGGCAGTTACAAACGGCTTTGTTTCACAGCTCCTTTACCGGGTCAGGGTGTTATAGCAGTCTGCAAAGGCCTGCAGAAAGCCGGTCACTTCCTCCTTTGTGGTAAGGTGGCTCAGGCTGATGCGCCAGGAGGAAAGGGCGTTGCGCCGGTCCTGACTGACCGCCAGCACCGCGCGGGAGGGCAGTCCATCGGACGAACAGGAAGATTTGACCGAGACGCACACCCCACGTGCGTCCAGCTCCCGCTGGAATACGGTGCCCTTTACGCCCTGCACACTCAGGTTTAAGATATGCGGCACAGCGTTTGCCGGGCTGTTGATACGCACCTTTGGATAGCGGGAAAGTTCTGCACGCAGTCGATCGTTCAGCCTGCGGACTGTTGCGGCGCGGGCGGGAAGTTCCGCAGTAGCCTTTTCCAAGGCCAGCGCCAGCGAACAAGCCAGCGCTACGGTAGGTGTGCCGCTGCGGTAGGGGGTAGTGCTCTCTCCACCATGAATGAGGGGCGGCAGTGCCAGTCCCAGCCGTTTTACCAGTACACCGATGCCGTTGAGCCCGTAAAACTTATGGGCTGTCAGGCTCATGGTGTCCACGCCCTCAAACTGTACGGGAATTTTCCCCACAGCCTGCGTGGCGTCCACATGGAAACGACAGTTGGGATACGCCTTTAAAAGCTCTGCAATTTCCGCAATGGGCTGCACCACGCCCAGTTCGCTGTCCACGGCAGTCACAGCCACCAGCACAGTGTCCGGGCGCAGCCGGTTTTTCAGGTCTGCAAGGTCTACCGTGCCGTCCGAACAGATGTCCAGCAGCTCCACCTCGTACCCCTGCTTTTGCAGGGCTTCCAGACTGCCGCTGACGGACGAATGCTCCAGCGGAGTAGAGAGGATGTGCCTGCCTGCCGCACGCCCCAGCGCCGCCAGCCCCTTTACAGCAAGGTTGTTGGCTTCGCTTGCGCCGGAGGTGTAGATGATGCCCGCAGGCGGTGCGCCCAGACAGCGGGCGATGCTGCGGGTCGCCTCGTTTATAGCGGCTTTCGCGGCAGTACCTGCCTGATGGTGGGCGTTGGCGTTGCCCGGGTAATGCCGCTCCGCTTCGCAGAAGCATTGCAGCACCGCCTCGTCCACGGGGGTGTTGGCAGAGTAATCCAGATAGAGCATAGAGCCTCCTGTAATATCAACATATTATGATAGTAGGAAATAAGAACAGGCTCTATTATAGGCCATTCCGTTCCAAAGCGCAACCCCCGCAGCCCGAAGCGCGGTGCAACGGGCAAGAAAAAGCTGTCAACACCTTGCTGGAAAGCCCAAAATCTGCTATACTTATCAAAAAGGCTGCGGCGCCGCTGTTGCCTTGCCGGAGCGGTTCCGGTTGTTGGAAAGAACACAAAAAGAAGGGGAGGAGCACAATGTTTAAGCGTGAGCGACTGCATAGCGGCTTCTTTCTCGTTTTTGTGTGGAGGTCTTGTTCCTGAAATTCAGAGGCACTGCTGTTTCAACGGCAATGCCTCTTTTTTTGGGAATAACAGTACAGGAGGTTTTCTATGAGCGAAAAGATCGATTACTCCAAGGGCGTATATGACGCCAAAAAGCTGGGCACCGGCCGGATGTTCATTCTGGGTGTGCAGCACATGTTTGCCATGTTCGGTGCAACGGTTCTGGTGCCGCTGCTCACCGGCCTGAGCGTTTCCACCACTCTGCTGTGTGCCGGTCTGGGCACGCTGCTGTTCCACCTCATCACCAAAAAGAAGGTCCCGGCATTCCTCGGCTCCTCCTTTGCGTATCTGGGCGGCTTTTCCATCGTGGCTCCCATGCTGGCTGATGCCAATGGCAACCTGACCGTTGCCAACACCAAGATGCTGCCGTATGCCTGCGCTGCCGTTGCATTCTCGGGTCTGGTCTATCTGGTGGCCAGCCTGCTGATCTCCACTTTTGGCATCCGCCGCATCATGAAGTTCTTCCCGCCGGTGGTCACCGGCCCCATCATCATCTCCATCGGCCTGATCCTTGCCCCCTCTGCCATCACCAACTGCCAGTCCAACTGGCTGCTGGCCTTTGTGGCGCTGGGCACTGTCATCGTGTGCAACATTTGGGGCAAGGGTATGGTCAAGATCCTGCCCATTCTCATCGGTGTGCTGGTCTCCTACGCTGTGGCACTTGTCACCGGCGCAGTGGATTTCCAGAAGATCTCCGAGGCCGCTTGGCTGGGCATCCCCCTGCACAAGGAGGCTATGGGCCTGTTTGCCATTGACGGCAGCCCGGAGTTCATCAGCGCGCTGTTCACCATCATCCCCATCGCACTGGCTACCATGATGGAGCACGTCGGCGATATCGCCGCCATCAGCGCCACCGTCGGCCACAACTATATCAACGACCCCGGCCTGAACCGCACCCTGATGGGCGATGGTCTGGCCACCACCATGGCCGGCCTGCTGGGTGGCCCCGCTAACACCACCTACGGCGAGAACACCGGCGTGCTGGCACTGAGCAAGATCTACGACCCGCTGGTCATCCGCATTGCCGCTGTGCTGGCTATCATCCTGAGCTTCAGCCCCAAGTTTGAGGCCGTCATCAACACCATCCCCACCGGCATCATCGGCGGCATCAGCTTCGTGCTGTACGGCATGATCTCCGCCATCGGTGTGCGCAACGTGGTGGAGAACCGCGTGGACTTCACCAACAGCCGCAACCTGATCGTTGCCGCCGTCATTCTGGTGTGTGCACTGGGCTTCAACTCTGTGGGCGGCGTTGGCTTTACCGTTGGCAGCGTCACCATCAACCTGTCCGGTCTGGCTGTGGCTGCTATCGCAGGCATTCTGCTCAACGCCATCCTGCCCGGCAACGACTACGAATTTGACGCCACTGCCGGTACCGATGCTGCTACCAGCGGCAACCTGCAGGTCTGATTCCGATAATGCGCCCAGTTTTCTGCAGTGGAATTTGGGCATTCTGCCAGATTTTGATAAATAGGAATAATTCTTAAAAATATACTTGACTAACTAGGAATTATTCGCTATAATAGAGCCATGGAAAGGGAAGTGCACAAAGCACAAAACTTCTTTCCATGGCTCTTTCTATACCCGGCAGCGCGGCTGCCCCGCATAGAAACAACAGGCGGGTGGTTTCCGTCCTGTATCATTTTTAACAGATCGAATGGAGGTAAATTCTTATGAAGAAATACGTTTGCACCGTTTGTGGTTATATCGCTGAGGGTGAGATCCCCGCTCAGTGCCCCGTTTGCAAGGCTCCCGCTTCCGCTTTTGTGGAGAAGAAGGGCAACACCTACGTCACCGAGCACGTTGTTGGCATCGGCAAGGCAGAGGGCGTGCCGCAGGAGATCGTGGATGGTCTGCGCGCTAACTTTGAGGGCGAGTGCAGCGAGGTCGGTATGTATCTGGCTATGGCTCGCGTGGCAGAGCGTGAGGGCTACCCCGAGATCGCCGAGGCCTACAAGCGTTATGCTTACGAGGAAGCTGACCACGCATCCCGCTTTGCAGAGCTGCTGGGCGAGGTCGTGACCGACAGCACCAAGAAGAACCTGATGATGCGTGCCGAGGCCGAGTGCGGTGCCTGCGCCGGTAAGATGGATCTGGCCAAGAAGGCAAAGGCCCTGAATCTGGACGCCATCCACGATACCGTCCATGAGATGGCAAAGGACGAAGCCCGTCACGGCCGCGGCTTCGAGGGCCTGCTGAAGCGCTACTTCAACACCGAAGTCTGATAAGGGTTCCCCGGTTATCTATGCTGCCCGCTGCAAGGACATTCCGCCTTGCAGCGGGCTTTTTGTGTTTTAATCGTGGTGACGACTTCTTTCGTAAAAATGGAATCCTAAAGATGCACAAAGCGAACGTGGAGCGCATTCAGAATCGTCCCGTTACAAAAAAGGCAGCTGCGCAGAAATTTACGCAGCTGCCTTTTGCCTTTGCAATGGCTGTACCTTACTGAATGCCGGTGACCGGATAATCCTGTGCCTCCACGGCCTTCTTCAGCACCTCATCGTCCACTTCGGCGTTCAGGGTAACGATGGCGGTACCGGCTTCGTAGCTGACAACAGCCTCGTCCACCTGCGGCAGAGCCTCCAGCGCCTTCTTGACGCGGGCTTCACAGTGGGGGCACATCATACCTTCTACGGTCAGGGTCTTTTTCATAACGATCTTCTCCTTGTAAGTTGTATCTTCCTCCGCTGCGGGCTGCACAAGGGCAGCGGGCAGGGCAGGGACGTGTTTGGGCGGGTGGTCACGTTTTGCGCTGTGCAGGTCAAACAGGTTCAGCCGCAAGGCGTTGCTCACCACGCAGAAGCTGGAAAGGCTCATGGCAGCTGCGCCGAACATGGGGTTCAGCGTCAGCCCCAAGGGAATGAACACACCGGCTGCCAGCGGGATGCCGATGATGTTGTAGATAAATGCCCAGAACAGGTTTTCGTGGATGTTGCGCAGGGCAGCGCGGCTCAGCCGGATGGCGGCGGGCACGTCCGACAGTTTGGAGTTCATCAGTACCACGTCTGCAGCGTCAATGGCTACGTCCGTGCCTGCACCGATGGCAATGCCGGTGTCAGCGCGGGTCAGGGCAGGGGCATCGTTGATGCCGTCGCCCACCATGGCAACCTTGCCGTACTTCTGCAGCTGCCGGATAACAGCCTCCTTGCCCTCCGGCAGCACCCCGGCAATCACCTCGTCCACCCCGGCCTGTCGGCCAATGGCCTCGGCGGTGCGCTGATTATCGCCGGTCAGCATTACCACACGGATGCCCATATTCCGCAGCTCCCGGATGGCCTGCGGGCTGTCTTCCTTGATGGTATCCGCCACTGCGATAACGCCCAGCAAACGACCTGCGCCGCCAAAGAACAGGGGCGTTTTACCCTGTGCAGCCAGCGCAGCGGCCTGCATTTGCAGCGCAGCGGGGATGGTGACCTTTGCGCCGATAAAGGCCGCATTGCCGCCAAAGATCTCTTTACCTTCCAGCGTGGCGGTAAGGCCGTTGCCCGGCAGGGCGGTAAAATCGGTAACAGAGGGTAGCTCCAGCTGCTTTTCCTCCGCATAGGCCAGCACTGCCCGCGCCAGCGGGTGCTCGCTGTGGCCCTCCAGCGCGGCAGCCAGTGTGAGCAGCTCGGTCTCAGTTACACCGGCGGCAGGCAGCAGGTCGGTGACGGTAGGTTCGCCGCAGGTGATAGTGCCGGTCTTGTCCAGCGCTACGATGCGGGTACGGCCAGCTTCTTCCAGCGCCGCAGCGGTCTTGAACAGGATGCCGTTCTTTGCGCCTAAACCGTTGCCCACCATAATAGCTACCGGCGTTGCCAGACCCAGCGCACAGGGGCAGCTGATGACCAGCACCGAGATGCCCCGCGCCAGCGCGTAGCCCACATCCCGCCCCAGCAGCAGCCAGACAAGGGTGGTGACCACCGCAATGCTGATGACCGCAGGCACAAAAAAGCCGGATACGGTATCTGCAATCTTTGCAATGGGGGCTTTGGTGGCGGCAGCATCGCTGACCATGCGGATGATCTGCGCCAGCGTGGTGTCCTCGCCCACGCGGGTGGCGCGGCACTGCAAATAACCGGACTGGTTGGTGGTGGCGGCGCTTACTTTATCACCCACGGCCTTGTCCACCGGGATGCTTTCGCCGGTCAGGGCACTCTCGTTCACGGCGCTGCTGCCCTCCAGCACAATGCCGTCCACCGGGATGTTTTCGCCCGGGCGCACCACAAAGATGTCCTCTTTCTGCACCTGCTCAATGGGCACAGTCACCTCTGCGCCGTCCCGCAGCAAGGTGGCAGTCTTGGGGGCAAGCTTCATCAGGCTCTTGAGTGCATCGGTGGTCTTACCTTTAGAACGTGCCTCCAGCATCTTGCCCACGGTGATAAGGGTCAAAATCATGGCGGCGGACTCAAAGTAGAACTCCATCATGTAGTGCATGACTAGTTCCTCGTTGCCGTGCAGCTGCGCATCGGTCATGGCAAACAGGGCGTAGGTGCTCCATACAAAGCTTGCCATCGAGCCCATAGCCACCAGCGTATCCATGTTGGGGGAGCGGTGCACCAGCCCTTTGAAGCCGTTGATGAAAAATTTCTGGTTGATCACCATCACAATGCCCGCCAGCAGCAGCTGTACCAGCCCCATGGCAATGTGGTTGCCGTCAAACCAGCGGGGCAGCGGCCAACCCCACATCATGTGCCCCATGGAAAAGTACATCAGCACCAGCAAAAAGCCCAGCGAGGCTATAAGCCGCCGTTTCAGCTTGGGCGTTTCGTGGTCTGCCAGTGCGTCCAGCTCTGCGCTGGTACTGGCAGCGGCAGCAGCGGCCTTTTTGGGGCTTGCACCGTAACCGGCCTGCTCTACGGCACGGATAATGGCGGCATCTTCTGCTGTGCCTTCCACGCCCATGGAGTTTGTCAGCAGGCTTACCGAACAGCCGGTGACGCCCGGCACACTCTTTACGGCCTTTTCTACCCGAGCAGAGCAGGCCGCGCAGCTCATGCCGGTAACATTGAATTGTTCCATTGCTTTTTCTCCTTGTGGTCAGTCTGCCCGGCGGGCGGTCATTTCATCAGCTTGGGCAGCAGCCGGAGCAGTTCTTCCAGCTTTTCGTCGCTGCCGGCACGCAGGTCGTCCGCCACACAGCTGCCGATATGCTGCGCCAGCAATTCCCGGGAAAAGCTGTTCAGCGCCGCGTTTGCTGCGGCCACCTGAACCAGAATATCCACGCAGTAGGCGTCCTTTTCCAGCATCCCGCGGATGCCGCGTACCTGTCCTTCAATGCGGTTCAGGCGGTTGAGCAGGGCTTTGTATTCCTCCGGGCTGCGCTCTTTGTGACGGCAGCAGCAGGGAACAGCGGTATCTGACGCAGTGTCTGCTTCCGGCGTATCAACGCAGCAGCAACAGTGCTTTTTGGTCTCTTCCATACGGGAAACACTCCTTTCATAAACCCCCATGGGGTATATTTTAATACAACAGCAGTATAGCACATAATATCCGACAATTCAAGTAGGAAATGAAATATAAATAGTACTGCAAACAAAAAATGGTTCAGAAACGCCGCAGGCGTTTCTGAACCATAAATTAAAAGATGAAATTCCGCTGAATATGGCCGGAGCGCACGCGAGGGTCATTCAAAACCGTTGCATATAAGAAAACGAGGGAAGCCCCGCAGGCTTTCCCTCGTTGTAAGCTCTTACTTTACTTCCAGAATGCGCGGTGCAAACAGGCTCCACATCTTGCCCCACCAGTACCAGTCGTGGGAGACGTCACCGCCCCAGATCTCCAGATGTGCGGGCATACCCTGATCCTTCAGCAGATCAGCCAATGCCTGTGTGTCATCCAGTGCATCGCCCTCGTAGGCACCCTGACCGGCACAGAGGATCAGGCAGTTCTCTTCTGCCTTGGTCAATGCCAGCTTGTTGGCAATGCCGTTCTCCTGCAGATAGGCAAGGGGAGAGCAGCGCAGCACCATGTCGTCGCTGTCGGTGCCCCAGAAGCGGGTCAGGTCGTAGATGCCTCCCATGCCCACAGCACCTGCAAACAGGGCGGGACGGCGCAGGCGGCAGTGGACAGCGTGGTAAGCGCCCAGATCCACACCGGCAGTCCAGATTCGGGTGCCCTTTTTGGCGTTGTTCAGGGTCAGAATGCGGGGAGCCAGCTCAGCGGTCAGGTAGACGAAATACTTCTCCTGCAGCTCGGCGCGGCGGCGCTGGGGCAGATCACCGTTCAAAATGCCCTCGCCGTCCACGGCATCTGCGCAGAACAGCTGCACCTTGCCCTCGTTCAGCAGCTGGGCAATGGCGTCGGGCATTCCGTTGTTCTCCCAGTCATAAAAACGGCCGCCGCGGGCGGGCAGTGCCAGCACCGGCACACCGGCATGGCCGTACACCTTAAACTCCATCTCACGGCCAAGAACCGTGCTCCATTCTTTGTAATAGGTACCCTGGATCATAAATCAAGCACTCCTTATTTTATCATTCACCGGCCCGGGCACAGTCGCTGCGCACCGGTACCGGATTTGGAAGCTATAATCAGACAAACTGGTTGCGCTGCGGGTCGTAATCGTAGCCCACAGCGTGCAGCTTTGCGCACAGACCGGCCTTGTCGGCCTCCAGATCTTCGCACAGCGCATCGAGATCCTTATACTGATCCCGCAGTTTCAGGTTCACCACGCTCAGCAGCATGATGGGATCGGTGGGAAGAGCCATGCGTTCATCTCCTTTAAGGCAACAAAAAAAGCCGGCCACTCGACAAAGTGACCGGCCACATACACCAAATTAGACAGCGCGGGTAACTTTGCCAGCGCGCAGGCAACGGGAGCATGCGTAGACATACTTGGGAGAGCCCTCCACGACCGCCTTGACACGACGGACATTCGGCTTCCAGGTACGGTTGGAACGGCGATGAGAGTGAGAGACCTTGATACCAAAGGTAACACCCTTGCCGCAGCATTCACACTTAGCCATGGTAATTGCACCTCCTACAGTGAAGTATGGAATCAAAATAATCAGCTTGACTATTTTACCAGAGTTACAAAGAAAAAGCAAGTCTTTTTTAAAATTTCTTGCAGCTTTTTGCATTCCCGATGCTGTGGGGCTTGTGCAGGGCACAAAAAAATAGTATTATAAAAAAGAAATTCGTTTTGACAGGAGATTTACATGACCGCACAGGCAATTATCATCCGCGCACTGGTGGCGCTGGTGGCTATTCCGTTCCATGAGGCTGGCCATGCGCTGGCAGCATGGCTGCTGGGCGATGCCACCGCCAAACGTGAAGGGCGTCTTTCGCTGAACCCCTTTGCCCACTTTGACCTGCTTGGCACGCTGTGCATGGTGTTTGCGGGCGTGGGCTGGGCAAAGCCTGTGTCCACCACCCCCCGCAACTTCAAAAACCCCAAATGGGGCATGGCACTTACAGCGCTGGCCGGCCCTGTGGCAAACCTTTTGCTGGCCTACCTTGGCATGGTGGCGTGGAAGGTGCTGTACTACTGGGCACCGGTCAATAACGCCACCATTTATATTGCTATGTTTTTGCGGTATCTGGTGCTGATGAACGTGAGCCTTGCGGTGTTCAACCTGATCCCGGTGCCGCCGCTGGACGGCAGCCGCATTCTGCTGGTGGTGCTGCCGCAGCGCATCTACTTTGGTCTGATGCGGTACGAAAAATATATTATGATTGTCATGCTGGCAGCGGTGTGGGGCGGCTTTTTGGATGTGCCGCTGTACTACCTGAATAACGTGGTGTGGTCGCTTTTGGGCGCAGGCACCGGGTATATTGATAAGATCGCCTACGCCGTTTATGCAAGCAGCCTTGGGGCGGTGATCTGAGTGGCAGAGGAATTGACCTTCCATTTAGAAGATTTTGACGGCCCACTGGAATTATTGCTGGCGCTGGTGGCCAAACATAAAATGGACTTGCATAATATCCCCATTTTGCAGCTCATCGACCAGTACACCCGCACCGTGGAGCAGGCCGACCCCGATCCCGAGACTGCCAGCGCCTTCATTGAGATGGCGGCGCATCTGGTGGAAATGAAAAGCTTTCTGCTGCTGCCCCGCAGCGAAGAGGGCGAGCGCATGAAACAGGAGCTCACCGGCCAGCTCATCGAGTACGACCAGTGCCGCCGCATGGCGGCTCTGCTGCGCGCAAAAGGAGAAGCCGCCCCGGTGTTCGTGCGTCGTCCTATGGAGATGGAGCTGGACAACACCTACGCGCTGCACCATGCCCCGCAGATGCTTGCGGACTACTGGCAGGCGCTGGCGGGCCGCACCAAGACCCGCCGTGTGCCCACCCAGCAGCAGTTTGAGCCGCTGGTCACCGCGCCTATGGTATCGGTCACCAGCCGGGTGGTGTACATCCTGCGCCGAATGCTGGGCGGCACCGTGGCAAAAATGGAGCAGCTGTTTTCCCGCAGCCAGAGCCGCAGCACCAACGTAGCTACCTTTCTGGCGCTGCTGGAACTGGTGCGCGGCGGACGCATTGCGCTGGACGACAGGGGAGAGTTGACCATGCGCCGCACCCGCCCGGAACGCAATAAGGAGAACCCATGAACCAGAAACAAACCCTTGCCGCCGTGGAGGCTATGCTTTTTGCCTGCGGCGACCCCATAGGTGCCGATAAGCTGGCACAGGCAGTGCAGCTGCCCCAGTCCAGCGTGGATGCTGCGCTGGAGACCCTGCACACCCGCTATCAGCGGG
>ENA-OOXJ01001162-OOXJ01001162.1-human-gut-metagenome-genome-assembly--contig:-NODE-1162-length-18207-cov-2.499890_pt1 | contig 18207 bp, 15 predicted proteins | sample MGYA00241587_ERZ501343 | MGnify/ENA primary metagenome ERZ501343 (study PRJEB25962, sample SAMEA2042918) | human gut metagenome | biome: human gut; feature: human-associated habitat; material: faeces... | reverse complement strand
GTTGCAAAATACCAAGATATTCTTCCTCGTCAATCTCGTTCAGCATCAGATTGTAGACATAAGGGGATATTTTCTTGAGCTGGAGAGCTTGGGCTATCTTAACTTTCCCCCATTTGTCAAAACGGTATTTATCGCGCACAAAAGCCCGGCAATAACGGTCTTCATCAATGTATTTTTCCTGCACCAGGCGGTCTACAATACGGTCTACGGCATCGTAGGCAATGCCCCAGCGCTGAAGTTTTTCCACTATCTCGGATTTGCAGTGTTCGGAAGAAGCGCAATAGGCCTGCATACGGCCCAACGCATCGGTTTCGGTAATTTCTGTCATTATTACGTCGTGATTGTTTATTCCTAATCAAAGATACTTAAAGCTGTATCGGGTTTCAAAAATTTACTGGACAAGCGGCATCTGGAGCCGAGCCGAAACAAAACGGTCGTTACCCGAAAGGTCTTTCGACAAAGCCACATCGGCATACCCCATTGCGCAAAGCATGTCGACAGTAGCAGGGCCATAGGCGCGGTTTATTTCGAAATAAAGCCTTCCACCGGGCAAAAGCATCCGAACTCCCAGGGCGGCTATGCGGCGATAGAACAGCAACGGGTCATCATCGGGGACAAACAGGGCCAAACCAGGTTCCCAATCCAACACATTCTTTTCCATACAGCACTTTTCACTCTCGGTCACATAGGGCGGATTGCTCACTATGACATCGTAGCGTTCATTGGCCGACGGTTCATAACTCAGCACATCGCGCAACGCGAAGTCTACGTGTACTCCTAAAACCGCTGCATTGGCACGGGCCACTTCCAGCGCTCCGGGCGACACATCCCAGGCCGACACCCGCACATCGGGCAGTTGTAAAGCCAACGTCACGGCAATACAACCGCTACCGGTACCCACATCGAGCACATGCAGTCCGGCACCCAACTCACCCATCATCCGTTCCACCAGTTCTTCGGTTTCGGGACGGGGTATCAGCACACCGGGCTGCACATGGAAGTCACGCCCCATAAAACGAGCATGCCCCTGAATGTATTGCAACGGTTCAAATTTGCACAGGCGCGCAAGAATGCCTTGCAAAGTTTGTTCTTCGTTTGGAGATAAAGTAATATCTTTGCCCAGGTAATAATCTACCGCGCGCTGTCCCAGCATTTCGCAACAGACAATACGCGTCAGAGCCGCCGCCTCGTGAGACGGATAACATTCGCCAAGCATGCGGCGTATATAACTGACAGGTACGTTCATCGGTTACGGTTGTTTGGGGCTGCAAAAGTAACAAAAATGTTTGGATTTTTATCCCGACAGAGCACCTTCGCGGTAGTAACCTGTTACGTCCGTGCTCGCAACAGGTTAGAAGCGCGCTTCCGACCTATTAGAAGCGTACTTCTGACAGGTTACAAGCAAGTCTTGATTTACAGCACATTACAAGCCGGTTTAAACACCGGTAAATATCACGGCAGAAAGGCCGGAGAAACGAACTGAACAAGATATGGGAAACCATCATTCAACCGAAGACGAGAAATACATGCGCCGATGCATAGAGTTGGCGCAAAACGGATTGTGCAACACAGCCCCCAACCCCATGGTAGGTGCCGTTATCGTATGCGACGGGCGTATCATCGGCGAAGGTTATCACGTGCGGTGCGGTGAAGCCCATGCCGAAGTCAATGCCGTACGCTCGGTAGCCAATCCGGCATTGCTCAAACGCTCTACCATCTACGTCAGTCTGGAACCATGTGCCCATTATGGCAAGACGCCCCCTTGTGCCGACATGCTGGTCGAGAAAGGCATTCCGCGTATCGTCATCGGTTGCCAGGATCCCTTTGCACGCGTTGCCGGACGAGGCATCCAAAAGCTGCGCGATGCCGGACGCGACGTAACCGTAGGCGTACTCGAAGCCGAATGCCGGCATCTTATCCGCCGCTTCATCACTTTCCATACGCGCCGGCGCCCTTATATCACCTTGAAATGGGCACAATCGGCCGACGGTTTCATTGACCTTTGCCGCACAGACGGAAGCCCCGTAGTTCTTTCCAATCCGCTTACCGCCATGCTGGTGCACAAGCTACGCGCCGAACACAGTGCCATTCTGGTAGGTACCCGTACTGCCCTGCTCGATAATCCGAGTCTCAACGTGCGCCACTGGTATGGCCGTTCACCGGTGCGGATAGTACTCGACCGTACCTTGTCACTTCCGCACTCGCTTCACCTGTTCGACGGCAACGCCCCAACCCTGGTATTCAGTGCGGCACAGGGCCAACCCCTTCCAGGCGTAGAATACATCGTCGCCGATTATAGCCGCGATATACTTCCGCAACTGCTCACAGCACTTTACGAGCGGGGCCTGCAATCGCTTTTGGTCGAAGGCGGAAGCCATTTGCTGCAGTCCTTCATCGACGCCGGTCTGTGGGATGAGATGTCGGTCGAAATAAGCCCTATACAGCTCCACTCCGGCATAGAAGCTCCCCACCCGGACGAGCATCTGACCTTCCGGCAACAAGAAGTGTTCGGACATATCCTGCGCCATTACACGGCTCCCGAAGCATTGCAATAGGCTCATATTTACAGGAGTTCATCGAGAAAAGGGAGTGTTTTATCTATAATTTTATATAAAACTTCCCCACAAAACACTTTATAGCAAAAAATGTTCCTATTTTTGCAACTTGTAAAATAGACAACAACATACAAATGAGAGTAAAATCGCCCCTGATAGTCTTAAGCATTCTTTTGAGTTCTATTGCAATAAGCTCATGTCTCGACTCTGACGAAGTCACCGAATTCAGCTCCAATGCCACTATAACGTCTTTTGGTATCGATACCATCCACGGAGTGGAATACAAGTTTGAGATAGACCAGATTAAAAACCTTATTTACAACCGTGACTCACTTCCTGTTGGCTCGGACACCATTATTGACCGCACCCTGATAACAACCCTTACCACCTCGGGCATGGGTGTAACTTCGGCCGACACCCTGTTCAACACCGAAGACTCCGTAAATCTGTTGCCTGCCATGAACAAAAGTGGCGAAGATGGAATGAAATTCAAAGTACATGCAGCCGATGGTGTAACCACCCGCACTTATACGCTCCAGATAAGAGTACATTTGCAAGACCCCGACTCGCTGGTATGGAAAGACATGCAGAAAGAGGGCAATGTATTCTCACAAACCGCTACCCGAGGCGAGCAGAAAGCGGTGATACTCAACAATGAATTGCTGGTCTATACAGCCCACAACCATCTGTACTACACTTCAAGCAAGGTGGGCGAATACAAGTGGCAAAGTGCAACCGTTACCGGTCTGCCAGCCGGCACACAATTGTCCTCCATCCTCAATTACGGCAACACGCTTTACGCTCTGACTAACGACACGCACGAAGTTTACGCATCGGCCGACGGTCGCTCATGGGAAAAAGTACCCGGTTTGGGCAACAACGTAATGGCGTTGATAGGTGAAGTGAATGGCGAGCTGTCCGGCATCGTCAACATTGACGGAACGGAATACTTTGATACGTTTACCGCAGAAAATAAAGTGTGGAGTAACACCGGCCTGCAAACCGTTCCCGAAGGATTTCCGCACCAAAAAATTTATGCGACCCGCCAGACCAACGGCAACGGAACAACCAAGACCTATATTGTGGGGACAGACGGGAACACGGCTTACGCCACCATTCCCTGGTGTTCTGAAGATGGTAAACTTTGGGTAGCATTGGAAACCTCGTCTGCCGCATGTCCGTTGATGAATAATCCATTCATCATGTACTACGGTGACCAGTTCTACATATTCGGCGGCAACATGGATGCCATTTACTCGGCTACCACAGGTATTGCCTGGTATAAGACCGAGAAAAAATTCCTTTTGCCCGAAGCCTTCAAGGGAAAGAAAAACTACTCCATTGTAATAGACCCGACTATCAGTGCCGACGATAAGCGTGACTTCATTTGGGTAATATTTGGTGGAAATGGAGCAGCCAACGAAGTATGGCGAGGCCGTCTTAATAGCCTTGGTTTTACAGGCAACCAGCTATAAGCATAAAAGACACTTACCAACCGCCACTATATATTATATAAGGTATAAGCATAAGTGCAACAACAAAGAAACAAGATAATGTTATATAAAGAACAAATAGATTTGAGCCGTATTCCCCAGCATGTAGCCATCATCATGGATGGCAACGGGCGATGGGCCAAACAGCGCGGACACGAACGTAGCTACGGCCATCAGGCCGGTGCCGAAACCGTGCACATCATTGCCGAAGAAGCTGCAAGACTGGGGGTCAAATACCTCACTTTATATACGTTCTCTACCGAAAACTGGAACCGTCCTTCGGATGAAGTGGCAGCCCTCATGGGCCTGTTGTTCGACTCCATCGAGGAAGAGACGTTCATGAAGAACGACATCAGTTTCCGTGTCATTGGCGACACCGAAAAACTGCCCGCCAACGTGCAACAACGGCTCAACGATTGTATTGCACATACCGCCAACAACAAAGGAATGTGTCTGGTCCTGGCCCTGAGCTACTCCTCACGTTGGGAAATTACCGAAGCCACACGCCGGATAGCAGCCCTGGTACAAGCAGGGAAACTACAGCCTTCCGACATTGATAGCGAAATAATTTCCAGCCAGCTGGCTACCAGTTTTATGCCCGATCCCGACCTGCTGATACGCACCGGCGGAGAGTTACGGCTCAGCAACTACCTATTGTGGCAATGCGCTTATTCCGAACTCTATTTCTGCGACACTTATTGGCCCGATTTCCGCGAAGAAGAGTTCTGCAAAGCCATCTGCAACTACCAGAAGCGCGAACGCAGGTTTGGTAAGACCAGTGAACAGATAAGTTGACCCAAAGAAATAACGCATATAAACGATATAAAAAACCATATAACCATAACTCACAAAATGCACTATCGTATTTTCTCCATAGCCTTAACCCTTCTCTGCCTCTTTACCGGCACTCTGACAATCAACGCCCAGGAAAACAATGGCACTGATGAATCAGCCAAACCGGTTATATTCTACTCCAATACACCCAAGAAGTATGAAATTGCCGATATCAAAGTCGAGGGAGCAGACAATTACGAAGACTACGTCATCATCGGGCTCTCCGGTCTGAGCAAAGGACAAGTCATCACCATACCGGGCGATGAGGTAACCCAGGCATGTAAGAAGTACTGGCGGCACGGTCTGTTCTCAGATGTAAGTATCACAGCCGACAAGATTGAAGGTGACAAAGTATGGATGACCATCCATCTCACCATGAGTCCGCGTGTATCCGACATACGCTACCACGGCGTTAAAAAGTCCGAGCGTGAAGACCTTGAAGCCAAAATCGGTATGATCAAAGGCAGCCAGATAAACATGAACGCCATTGACCGTGCCAAGACATTGATTAAGCGATATTTTGACGACAAAGGCTTCAAGAATGCTGAAATCATCATCAACCAGATGGACGATCCTGCACAGAAAAACCAGGTTATTGTAGACATCAATATCGACAAGAAAGAGAAAATCAAAGTACACCAGATAACGATTGTCGGCAACCAGGCCCTCACCACCAAGAAGTTGAAACGTGTGATGAAGAAGACCAACGAAAAGGGCAAGTTGCTCAACCTGTTCCGCACCAAGAAGTTTGTGGAAGAGAACTATGAGGCCGACAAGCAACTTATCATCGACAAATACAACGAGTTGGGTTACCGCGATGCCATGATTGTACGCGATAGCATCAGCCAGTACGACGAGAAAACCGTCAACGTGTTTATGGAAATAGAAGAAGGACAGAAATACTACCTGCGCAACGTAACATGGGTAGGAAACACACTCTATCCTTCCGAACAGTTGGACTATCTGCTCCAGATGAAGAAAGGCGATGTCTACAACCAGAAATTACTGGAAGAACGTACTACAACCGACGATGACGCCATCGGTAACCTGTATTACAACAACGGTTACCTGTTCTACAGCCTTGAACCGGTTGAAGTAAACATCGTGGGCGACTCCATCGACCTGGAAATGCGTATTTCAGAAGGCCAGCAAGCCACCATCAACAAGGTCAGCATCAACGGTAACGACCGCCTCTACGAAAACGTGGTACGTCGTGAATTGCGTACCCGTCCGGGACAGCTCTTCAGCCGTGAAGACCTGATGCGTTCCATGCGTGAAATCCAACAGATGGGACACTTCGACCCCGAACAGATTACTCCCGACATCCAGCCACGTCCCGAAGACGGAACTGTAGACATAGGCTACAATCTTGTTTCGAAAGCCAACGACCAGGTGGAATTCTCTGCCGGATGGGGACAGACCGGTATTATCGGTAAATTGAGTCTGAAGTTTACCAACTTCTCACTGGCCAACCTGTTGCATCCGGGCGAGAACTACCGCGGAATACTTCCACAGGGCGACGGACAAACACTGACAATCAGCGGACAGACCAATGCCAAATATTACCAGTCGTATAGCGTTTCATTCTTCGACCCGTGGTTTGGCGGCAAGCGTCCGAATTCTTTCTCCGTATCAGCCTTCTATTCACGACAGACTGATATCAGTAGCCAATACTACAACGATGCCTACTACAATAACTTCTACAACAGTTATTATAGCGGTATGTATGGCTACGGTATGTACAACTATGGCAACTACACCAGCTACGAAAACTACTACGACCCCGACAAGTCGGTACAGATGTTTGGTGCAGCCGTTATGTTCGGTAAACGTCTGAAGTGGCCTGATGACTACTTCCAGTTCTCGGCCGAATTGTCGTATCAGCGTTACATCCTGAGCGACTGGCAGTACTTCCCCGTAACCGATGGAAATTGCAACGACCTGAGCATCAACCTCACCCTTGCACGTAGCTCAATAGACAACCCCATCTACCCGCGTCAGGGTTCGGAATTCTCGTTGTCGGTACAGTTCACACCGCCCTACTCTTTGTTTGACGGCATTGATTATAGCCAATACAACACCAACAACCAGGACGACATGAACAAAATGCACAAGTGGGTGGAATACCACAAATGGAAATTCAAATCCAAAGTGTATATCCCGTTGATGGACCCCATAACCGTAAAACGTACACCTGTATTAATGGGCCGCGTCGAATTCGGTTTGCTGGGACACTACAACAAATATAAGAGATCGCCCTTCGGCACCTTCGAAGTGGGTGGTGACGGTATGACCGGCTACTCCAGCTATGCAACCGAGACCATTGCCCTGCGTGGTTATGAAAACGGTTCACTCTCGTCTTACGGTCGCGAAGGTTATGCCTACACCCGTCTGGCACTGGAGTTGCGCTATCCGTTGATGCTTGAAACCAGCACCAGCATCTACGCGCTGACCTTTGTTGAAGCCGGTAACGCATGGCAGGAAGTAGGCGACTTCAATCCGTTCGAACTGAAGCGTTCGGCCGGTGTCGGTGTCCGTATCTTCCTCCCGATGATCGGTATGATGGGTATTGACTGGGCTTACGGTTTCGACAAGGTACACGGTTCAAGCCAGTACGGCGGCAGCCAGTTCCACTTCATCCTGGGTCAGGAATTCTAATTACCAAGTTTCACACAATAAACCAGACGTTATGAAGAAAAACCTGTTACTGATGTTTCTGCTGGTTGTTGCAAGCGTAACAGCCAGTGCGCAAAAGTTTGCGCTGATTGACATGGAGTATATTCTGAAAAATATACCCGCCTACAACGAAGCCAATGCCCAGTTGGAGCAAGCTTCCAAACAATGGCAGGCTGAAGTAGAGAAACTGGCCGAAGCAGCCAAGACAATGTACAAGGATTACCAATCCAAGGTATCAACCTATTCGGACAGTGAACGCAGCAAGCGGGAAGAAGCCATCATCGCCAAAGAAAAGGAGGCAGCCGACCTGCGCCTCAAATACTTTGGTCCTGAAGGCGAAATGGCTCAAAAACGCGAAAGCCTGATGCGTCCCATACAGGACAACATCTACAACGCCGTCAAGGCCATTGCCACCCAGAAAGGCTACGCATTGGTAGAAGACCGTGCATCGGCCACCAGCATCATCTTTGCCTCGCCCAGCATTGACATTAGCGACGAAGTGCTGGCACGACTGGGATATGCCAACTAAAAGCAGTGAAAAAGGAAGCCGAAATCAAAAATAACCAGCCTTATTTTGTTTTACTTCCGGTTTACACTATATTTGCAACAATGTAATGAATAATCATTCAAATAAACACTAAATATTATGCTAAAGAAAATCGTACTCGCTGTCATGCTGGCCCTTCCGCTGGGAGCCATGGCACAGACCAAATTCGGTCACATGAACTCGCAAGAGATTATTACCGTAATGCCTGAATTCACCAAAGCACAAGCTGACCTGGACGCCATGTCCAAGCAATACCAGACTGAGATGCAGAGAACTCAGGAAGAATTCACCAAGAAGTATCAGGAGTTCCTGGCTCAGGCCGACTCACTTCCCAAAAACATCGCCGAAAGACGTCAGAAAGAACTTCAAGATATGTCTCAACGTCAGGAGCAGTTCCAGCAGGAAGCTTACCAGTCTATGCAAAAAGCTCAGCAGGATGCCATGACTCCTATCTACCAGAAACTGGAAACAGCCGTTCAGGCCGTTGGTAAAGCCGAAGGAGTTATCTATATCTTCGACATGGCCCGCACACCGCTGGCATACATCGGTGCTGAAAGCATTGACCTCACCGCCAAAATCAAGGCTCAGCTGGGTATAAAATAAGGCGAAAACCATTTAATGAAATAAATGAAAAGGATGTGTCCCTCACGCGGGCGCATCCTTTTTTTATGGCCACAGGCAAGCAAAGCCGTCGGCTCACAAGTACATAGACCAGCACAAAGCCTTAGCAATAGGATATGAAAAAGGCTTTTTGAACTAATGAATAAGCCTTATTAATGTATTGAATAAGGCTTTTTAATAGTGTGAATAAGGCTTATTCAATATACGTTAGCTTTACCTTGACCAAACCGAAGTTCTGGTATAGCCAGCATTACGCACAGCCAAAATGGTAAACAGATACAGACTGGCGTTTTTTGCAGGACTCAACATACACGCTACCTGTTTTTTCTTAACTTTGCACTACGTACAGAAAACAACGATCATGAATCAGCAACTACCAACCCAGCCCGGCCCTATCGGCGTATTCGATTCCGGCTATGGCGGACTGACAATCCTGAGCAAAATCCGGGAAGCACTTCCGCAATACGACTATATCTATCTGGGCGACAATGCCCGTACCCCCTACGGTACCCGCTCTTTTGAGATTGTCTACCAGTTCACCTTGCAGGCGGTAACCAAGCTGTTTGAGATGGGATGCCACCTGGTCATACTGGCCTGCAACACAGCATCGGCCAAAGCGTTGCGCAGCATCCAGATAAACGACCTGCCTCATCTCGACCCACAGCGCCGGGTACTGGGCGTCATCCGCCCCACGGTAGAATGCATCGGCAACCTTACGCAGAGCCGGCACATCGGCGTACTGGCCACGGCAGGCACTATCCGCTCGGAATCGTATCCGATGGAAGTACACAAGCTGTTTCCCGACATCAAAGTCAGCGGCGAAGCCTGCCCGTTATGGGTTCCGCTGGTCGAAAACAACGAGGCACAGGGTGAAGGAGCCGACTATTTCGTACGCAAGCACATCGACCGCCTGCTGGCCGCCGATAGCCGCATAGACACCGTGATACTGGGATGTACGCACTACCCTCTGCTATTGCCCAAAATACGCCAATACATGCCGGCTGACATTCACATTGTCGCACAGGGCGAACTGGTGGCCGAAAGTTTGAAGGACTACCTCCACCGGCATCCCGAAATGGATGCCCGATGCACCCGCGGAGGAAATTGCCGGTATTGCACGACAGAGGCCGAAGAGAAGTTCAGCGAATCGGCATCCACCTTCCTCAACCAGGCGGTCAGCGTCCAGAAAGTTGTACTGGAATAACTGCATTTTCCTTACACATTGCAACATTTCCGGCTATATTTACTATATTTGCAAATACGAACCCTTAAATGCATTAAGTTATGAAAGCAGAAGACAAAAGTAAACTGGTGGAAGTATTCCACGGTTCGCTATGGGAAGCAGAACTGGTAAAAGGCCTGCTGCACGACAGAGGTGTGGAAGCCGATACCCAAAACGGGCTTCTGGTGAACAACACCCTGCCCGAAAGTGCCATTGAAGTGTCCGTCGTGGTAAATGAGACCGACTACGAAGCCGCAATGGAGGTGATACGCGAACGCGAAAAGACCAACATCCCCGACTGACAACCGCCCGCCCACAAATATGAAACAACCGCTTAGCAGAATAACCGTCAAGGTGGGCAGCAATGTGCTGACCCGCCCGGACGGTACGTTGGACGTAACCCGCATGTCGGCACTCGTAGACCAGATAGCCGGTCTGCACAAGGCCGGCATCCAGGTCATTCTCGTCTCGTCCGGTGCCGTAGCCTCCGGACGTAGCGAAATACACCCGCAACACAAGCTGGACAGTGTAGACCAGCGCCAGTTATTTTCGGCCGTGGGACAAGCCAAACTCATCAACCGCTACTACGAGCTGTTCCGTGAGCATGGCATCGCCGTCGGACAGGTACTCACTATGAAAGAGAGCTTCGGAACCCGCCGGCATTACCTCAACCAGAAGAACTGTATGACGGTGATGCTGGAAAACGATGTCATACCCATTGTGAACGAAAACGATACGATAGCCGTCAGTGAACTGATGTTCACCGACAACGACGAGCTCTCGGGGCTAATTGCCACGATGATGGATGCCCAGATGCTCATCCTGCTCAGCAACGTAGACGGCATTTACAACGGGCCGCCCTCCGATCCGTCGTCGCACGTCATACCCGAAATCGGACACGAACAAGCCCTGGAGGAATACATACAGACTACCCGCTCCAGCTTTGGACGCGGCGGCATGCTTACCAAGACCAGCATAGCCCGTAAGGTAGCCGACGAAGGCATTGCCGTCATCATTGCCAACGGCAAGCGCGAAAACATATTGACCGATCTTGTGCAGGCCGAAACGGCCCGGATGACACCCGAAGCGCAAACCGGAACAGCGTCGCACCCGGCACCGCCCTATACACGTTTTACTCCGGCCGAAACGCCCGCCTCCAGTGTCAAGAAGTGGATTGCACATAGCGAAGGGTTTGCCAAAGGGGAACTGCACATCAACCGCCAGATGGCCGAAGTGCTCGCTTCCGACCAGGCGGCCAGTATCCTTCCGGTAGGCATCACTCGCGTAGAAGGCGAGTTCGAGAAAGACGACCTGGTGCGCATCATCAATCCCGAAGGGCAGCCCGTAGGAATCGGGAAAGCCAACTGCTCGGCCAGCCAGGCCCGTGAGAACGTGGGCAGGCATGGCAAAAAGCCAGTGGTGCACTACGACTACTTATACACCGAATAAGAACAACCGAAACAAAGAAAGATACAGAACCGGTGCGGGCACCCCCTTACCGACAGGAACGCCCGCCCATCAACCAGACATGACCCTATGGACCTGAACAGAACTTTTGCCGAAGTGCGCGAGGCCAGCCACATCCTGCTGAAGCTAAGGCACAAAGACATCGACCACATACTGGAAACGCTGGCCGATGCCACATTGGCACATACCGACTTCATCCTCGAAGAGAACCGCAAGGACCTGGAACGTATGGACCCGGCCAACCCCAAATACGACCGGCTGAAACTGACCGAAGAACGGCTCAAAGACATTGCCAAAGGCCTGCGTGAGGTAGCCGCCCTGCCCTCACCTTTGGGAAAGGTTCTGAGACGCGATACACTTCCCAACGGCTTGCGCATTAAGCGCGTCAGCGTACCTTTTGGCGTAATCGGCGTCATTTACGAAGCACGCCCCAACGTCAGCTTCGATGTATTTGCCCTTTGCCTCAAGGCAGGAAGCGCCTGCATCCTTAAGGGAGGGAGCGACGCCGATTATTCCAACCGGGCCATTGTGAGCCTCATCCATCAGGTACTGGAACAATTTGGCATATCGCCCCACGTGGCCGAACTGCTGCCTGCCGGACACGAAGCCACCGACGAACTGCTTCATGCCCGCGGCTATGTAGACCTCATCATTCCACGGGGTGGAAGCAACCTGATAGACTATGTGCGCCGCAACGCCACCATTCCGGTCATCGAAACCGGTGCCGGTGTATGCCATGCCTATTTCGATAACTTCGGAGACCTGGAAAAAGGAAAAGCCATCATATGCAATGCCAAGACACGCCGCGTCAGTGTGTGCAACGCTCTCGATTGCCTGATTATCGACTCTCACCGTCTGCACGAGCTGCCCGCGCTGTGCGCTCCGTTACAGGCATTCCACGTAACCATTTATGCCGACCCACCATCCTACGCAACCCTCCAGGCCAACGGCTATCCGGAAGCCTTGCTCCGGGAAGCATCGGACGAAGACTTCGGACGTGAGTTCCTGGACTACAAAATGTCCATCAGGACCTGCGCTTCCATTTCGGGTGCCATCGACCATATCCGCCGCTACGGTTCAGGACACAGCGAGTGTATCATCACCGAACACAGGGCAAGGGCACAACGCTTCTGCCGCGAAGTGGATGCCGCCTGCGTTTATGTCAACGCTCCCACCTCGTTTACCGACGGTGCGCAATTCGGGCTTGGAGCCGAAATAGGTATCAGCACCCAGAAGCTCCATGCAAGAGGGCCTATGGGACTGGAAGAGATAACCACTTACAAATGGATTATAGAAGGCAATGGTCAGACACGTCCTTGATGTACTGTGCCTCACCTACCAAGAAACAATATATAAACAAGAATAACTTATGAAGAACTTTACCTGTGTACAAGACATCGGCAACCTGAAAACAGCACTGGCCGAAGCATTCGAGATTAAGAAAGACCGTTTCAAATACGTGGAACTGGGACGTAATAAAACGCTGATGATGATTTTCTTCAATTCCAGCCTGCGTACCCGCCTCAGCACCCAGAAAGCAGCCCTTAACCTAGGCATGAATGTCATTGTGCTCGACATCAACCAAGGTGCCTGGAAGCTGGAAACCGAACGTGGCGTCATCATGGATGGCGACAAGCCCGAGCACCTGCTCGAAGCCATTCCCGTAATGGGTTGCTATTGCGACGTCATCGGTGTGCGCTCCTTTGCCCGTTTCGAGAACCGCGACTACGACTATAACGAGGTTATCCTCAACCAGTTCATCCAGTATTCCGGCCGCCCCGTGTTCTCCATGGAGGCCGCCACGCGCCACCCCCTGCAAAGCTTTGCCGACCTCATCACCATTGAGGAATACAAGAAGACCGCCCGTCCCAAGGTAGTCATGACCTGGGCTCCGCATCCGCGTCCGCTGCCGCAGGCCGTACCCAACTCGTTTGCCGAATGGATGAACGCCACCGACTATGAATTTGTCATCACCCATCCCGAAGGCTATGAACTCGACCCCAAATTTGTAGGCAATGCCCGTGTGGAATACGACCAGATGAAAGCCTTTGAGGGAGCCGACTTCGTCTATGCCAAGAACTGGGCCGCCTACACGGGAGACAATTACGGTCAGATTCTCAGTAAGGACCGTTCCTGGACAGTAAGCGACCGTCAGATGGCCGTTACCAACAATGCCTACTTCATGCACTGCCTGCCCGTGCGTCGCAACATGATTGTCACCGACGACGTCATTGAAAGTCCACAGAGCATTGTTATCCCCGAAGCCGCCAACCGCGAGATATCGGCCACGGTAGTATTGAAACGCCTCATTGAAGGACTGAAGTAACGACACGCACTCCTCCCCCCCTATAAAAAGACCTCACCCCAAAGTAAGATTATGTTCCTTACCAGGGCGAGGTCTTTTGTTTCGTATATCGGTCGTTTTCAGTCTTCTACAATTTCCAGCTTAACCTTGCGATCCTTCACCTGTATGTAGTAGTCACCTGTTTCCAGGAAACGATGTCCGTCGGCATCCACAAAGCTCAAGTCGCGCATCGGATCAATTTCAAAACGGAAAGTGCGCGTTTCACCCACCTTCAGCAGTTGCTTTTCAAAATGCTTCAATTCACAGTTGGGGCGTGTAATACTGCAATACGGATCGGAAATGAACCATTGAACCACCTCGGCACCGTCACGCTGTCCCGCATTGGTCACTGTTATCTCGGCAACCAGCTTCTCGCCACGCTTCACCGAAGTCTTGGATAACGTCAGGTCGCCATATTGGAAATCAGTGTAACTCAATCCGTGTCCAAAAGTATAAAGCGGTTCGGACGGAATATCCTGGTACTTCCCGCTATAAGGACGTGCGCTCTTGCGGCGGTTATAATAAACAGGAATCTGTCCCGTAGCATAGGGGAACGTCACACTCAGCTTGCCCGACGGATTAACCCGTCCCGACAAAACGCCTGCCACCGGACGCCCTCCCGGCACACCCGGTTGCCACATTTCCACGATGGCATCGCACAACGGTTCTACCCGTGCCAAAGCCAACGGCCGTCCGCTGGAGAGTACCAGTACAACGGGCTTTCCTGCCTTTTTCACCTCGGCAATAAAAGCCTCCTGCACGGCAGGCAGCTCAATGGAAGATCGCACACAGTTTTCGCCACTCCATCCACGACGTTCGCCCATAAAGAGCACCACTACATCGGCACGGCCGGCCACTTCCAAGGCGGCAGCAAAGCCCGAGCGGTCGTCCCCGTCAAACGGACAACCGGTAGCAAACAACAACTTGGCCTTGCCTGCAAACTCTTCCTCCAACGCCTTACGCACCGGAAAGACATCTTCCACACGGCCCTGTCCACTCCAGTTGCCCAACAGTTCGGCATCACTATCAAGCAACGGTCCCATCACGGCAATTGTCTTCTGAGCACCGCCTTCCTGGCACAAAGGTAACACGCCGTCCTTATTTTTCAGCAATACAATGGTTTCTTCGGCCAGACGTTCGGCTATCTGTTTGCTCCGTGGCAACAGAAAGCGTTCTTCGGGACGCGATTCAACCGTATAGGGATGTTCAAAAAGGCCCAAACGGAACTTTACCCGTAAAATGCGGCGAACGGCATCATCAATACGTTCCACCGACACCTTGCCTGCTTCGACCAATGTCTTCAGGTTATTGTCATAGCAACGTCCCATCATATCCATCTCTACACCGGCATTCAAGGCTATACGGGCTGCTTCGGCAGAATCGGCGGCCATTCCCTGGTCAATCAGCTGGTTTACAGAGCCCCAGTCAGATACGACAAAACCGTCGTGTCCCCAACGCTTTTTCAAGACCTCGGTCAGCGTATAAGGATTTCCGCTACCCGGCACACCGCTGATGTCGTTAAACGAACTCATCACCGTCTGAGCACCAGCCTTAATACCGGCCTCGTAAGGCGGCAGATAGGTATCCCACAACGATTGGCGCGATATTTCCGTATACACATAGTCCATACCGGCCTCTGAGGCGCCGTAGCCCACATAGTGTTTCAGACAGGCAGCCACCTGATCGCCGCTGGTCAGATCGTTTCCTTGATAGCCTTTGACCGAAGCCACACAAAAGGCAGCATTGGTATAAGGATCTTCTCCATATCCCTCGGAAATGCGCCCCCAACGGCCGTCGCGCGCCACGTCGATCATGGGCGAGAATGTCCAGTCCACTCCCGAACGACGGGCCTCCAAAGCAGCCACTCCGCAAGCCTGTGCCACCAGATCAGTGTTCCACGAGCAAGCCTGTGCCAGCGAAATGGGATAAACGGTACGATATCCATGAATCACGTCATAACCGAACAGGATGGGAATCCCCAGGCGGGTTTCCTCTACGGCACGCTTCTGCATGGCGTTACGCAATTCAGGCAACTGGTCAAAATAAATCAATGAGCCTATTTCAGCAGGTATTTTACCTACCACTTCACCCAAATTATTTACATTGTTATTGTTACCCAACGTATACTGATTGAGCTGGAGTATTTTCTCTTCCAGCGTCATGCGATTCAGCAAATCAGCTACACGTTCTTCTACCGGCAAACCGGCATTCCTGTATCGGGGTACATCCTTGGCTTCCGCCTGAAAGACGAAACCACATATCATCATCAAGCAACCCCAGAAAGCAGTTTTGTTCATATGTTCAAAGTATTAATTACCAATTGGAGTATATCACCACCCGTGCCACATCAGCGTTCTACCGCCTTACCGGCCTGTTGCCACCCTTGAAAACCGGTTTGCAACTCATATACTTTATAACCTTTCCGGCTCAGCAGCTCGGCAGCCTTTTTGCTACGCTTTCCGCTACGGCAATACAAAGCTACGGGACGTTCTTTCTGAAGCAACGAATCGGCCACCGCTTCAAACTGGTTGTCAAGCACATTGATGTTGATGCTTCCTGGAATGTGGCCTTCCGAATACTCGGCCACAGTGCGCACGTCAAGACGTTGCATATCGGGATTGGCAATCAACGCATCAAACTCATCGGCCGACACCGACTTGAAATTTTCCGCCTTCTGCTGGCAGGCAAACAGGGTACTGAAAAACAGGCATATACCTGCAAAAAAGGTTTTCATCATTTTGTTATTGTGTAAAAGCAATTGTTAAAGCGTATAATCCATGTCGTAGGTTTTCACCGTTCCATCGTATGTGTGCAGGCTGAAGTGGACAGTCAGCTTTTCTCCTTTCAAATCCGAAAGATACTTTTGCAGGGGAACCGACAGATATACCCGTTGTGTATAAGCCTGGAGATCATCGCCGGCATCGTGGTAAAGTGTGAGATACACTTCACGGTTTCCGGTTTCCGCGTCCGTCAGCACCTGGTCTTCGATGAAATGAAACGCATGCGATTGATTCTGCGCCTTAATAGCCAGCAGAATGTTCAAATAATCCAGTCCCATCCAGATACTGGTCACTTCGGCCGCATCGGTACAGATGCCATCCTTAAATTCATCGGCCGGGCGCGGTGTAGGCGACACCGGAACAATACCGGCATACAACCTGACTCCTTTGCTGCCGGAAGAAGTTGTCATCCATTCATAATTGGTCACAATACGGGTAGCGGTATCCGCCTTGAACGACAGTCCGGTTCCGTCTACCGCCACATCCAGGCGTTCGCCTTCATCGGTCAGCACCGATTGCAATACCCCGTTCTCACCACTAAGAGCCGTAAGAAATTCCAGTTTGACCGAAGGATAGTGATAATCATCATCGCCGCATGAGGCCACCATCATCAACAGCAACACTCCCAAGACAGTCCGTAACCGGTTCATAACGCCATCCCCTCCTGGTTACGTAACGGATTGGCATACATCAGCAACAACTTCTCGCGCAAGAAGGCCTCATCCTTGTCAGGCAAGTCTATACGCGCCAGCTGCTTGTCCAGATAAGCCATGAACCTTTCCCGTTCTTCCGGGGTGTAGCAGTTACTATGAGTACCGGTACCCTCCAACAGGTCGAGAGCCACATAATTATTCGGATAAATGCGGTAATTCGCATAGATTCCCCGGTCTATCAGAGCCGATATGCGGGCATAGAGTTCCTGCTTGGGCAACGTACGGTCCAAAGCAGCCAGCTGGTCGTTAATGCAAGGAGCGGGCTGGAAATGTACCCGTCCCTTATAGCCCATCAATCCCGTCTGCATGTTCAGCAGGTCATCGGCCGTTGTCTTGCGATAGTCGGGCTGGTCGCGTTTCAGTTGGAATTCCTTCGCCTTCAGGAAATCACAGGGATCGTATTCATACGAAATGGCCAGCGGAACGATGTTCATCTCCATCAGACGGTCTATAATATCGCCCTCGCCTCCAATGGCAAGCATCTTGAGCACGCTGTCCTGGGTATGATCGCTGGAATCCTTGGCGCGTCCTTCGCGCTGGGCAATCCAGATGGATTGGTTTTTATCCCGGATGGTATAATGCATGTAACGCGACATGCGTGCCGACGATTCAAGCATCTGCCTCATGGAAAGCCCACGTTGCACGATGAACGATTTGTTGATACGCACCACCTTCTTAATCCACGGATAGATGAGCAGGTTGTCGCCAATGGCAATTTCCACGGTATCCAGCCCGCGCTCCACGAGCAGCAGGGAGAGGAAACCCGAGTCGAGTACAATATCACGGTGATTGGAAACATAGGTATAAGCCTTGTCGGAAGCATTCTCCAAAGCCTTATAGTCAAGTGTTACCCCCTGGGTGGCCTTGGCAATGATTTTCTTCAAAATCACATAGCACACCTCTATCTGGAAATCCTGCTTGGTTTTGCAGGCCCGGATGGTCTGTGCCAGTTTTT
>ENA-OOXJ01001160-OOXJ01001160.1-human-gut-metagenome-genome-assembly--contig:-NODE-1160-length-18223-cov-5.475837_pt1 | contig 18223 bp, 17 predicted proteins | sample MGYA00241587_ERZ501343 | MGnify/ENA primary metagenome ERZ501343 (study PRJEB25962, sample SAMEA2042918) | human gut metagenome | biome: human gut; feature: human-associated habitat; material: faeces... | reverse complement strand
GGGCCACCGCCGCGAAAACTTCGGCGAGGGCTTCCTGCACATCTGCAACGCCCTGCGCGACCTGGCCCTGCGCTACCCCGCGGTCGACTTCGTCTACCCCCTCCACCTCAACCCCAACGTGCGGCGCCCCGTACACGAGGTGTTCGGCGGCCCCGGCCGGCAGCCGGAGAACGTGTTCTTCATCGAACCGCTGGAATACCTCTCCTTCGTCTGCCTGATGGAGCAGGCCCACATCGTGCTCACCGACTCGGGCGGCATCCAGGAGGAGGCCCCCGGCTTGGGCAAGCCCGTGCTCGTCATGCGCGACACGACGGAGCGCCCCGAAGCCGTCGAGGCCGGCACCGTGCGCCTCGTGGGCACCGACTATGAAAAAATCACCACCTCGGCCGCCCGCCTGCTCGACGACGAACAAGCCTATGCTGAAATGGCCCACGCCGCCAACCCCTACGGCGACGGCAAGGCCTGCCCACGCATCGTGGAGTTTATGACGCGCGCCCTCGCAGCCGCTCCCGCCGCCCCGGATGAGGAGGGGAAATAAGCAGAACAGACTTTCCAAAAACAAACAGACATGATAAACGTAATCGGTCTCGGCTACATCGGCCTGCCCACGGCACTGATGATGGCCTCGCACGGCGTAGAGGTCGTGGGCACGGACTACAACAAGGAACTCGTGGCCACGCTCAACGCCGGCCACACCACGTTCAAGGAGCAAGGCCTCGACGAACTCTTCCGCGCCGCCGTCGACGCCGGCATCAAGTTTACCACCGAATATCAGCACACCGACACCTACATTGTCTCCGTGCCCACGCCCTACGACAAGTTCTCAAAAAAGGTCGACGCCTGCTACGTCGTGGCCGCCGTGCGCGACGTCATGCGCGTGTGCCCCAAGGGCGCCACGGTGGTCATCGAGTCGACCGTGAGCCCCGGCACGATGGACAAATACGTGCGCCCCGTCATCGAGGCCGAAGGCTTCAAGATAGGGGAAGACATCCACTTGGTGCATGCCCCCGAGCGCATCATACCGGGCAACATGGTCTATGAGCTCCTGCACAACAACCGCACCATCGGCGCCGACAGCCGCGAGGTGGGCGAGCGCGTAAAGCAATACTACGCCTCCTTCTGCCAGGGCGACATCGTCGTGACCGACATACGCACGGCCGAAATGACAAAGGTCGTGGAAAACACGTTCCGCGCCGTCAACATCGCCTTTGCCAACGAGCTGGCACGCATCTGCCGCCACGACAACATGGACGTCTACGAGATTATCAAAATCTGCAACATGCACCCGCGCGTCAACATCCTGCAACCGGGCCCCGGCGTGGGCGGCCACTGCATCTCGGTTGACCCCTGGTTCCTCGTGGGCGACTATCCGCAGCTGGCCAAGGTGATTGACGAGAGCATGAAAACCAACGACAGCCAGCCCACCTTCGTGCTCAACCGCATCCACGAGATAATGAAAGAGAACGGCATCACGGACAACCGCCGCGTGGGCCTCTACGGACTGACCTACAAGGAGAACGTCGACGACTTCCGCGAGAGCCCCACCCTCCAACTGCTCGAAGCGCAGGAGCGCCACCTGGCCCGCCCGCTGAAATGCTACGACCCGTTCCTCGAAGGCCACAAGATAGCCGAAAACCAATACGCCGACTTCGACGAGTTCCTCAGCGGCATCGACATGGTGGTCATCATGGTCAAGCACGACCACATCAAGCAAAACTGGGACAAGCTGCGCGGAAAAGTCATCCTCGACTGCTTCAACATCTGCCCCTTGGAAAAAACCTACCACATCTAAACGGAGCGCCCCACCCCGCTCCCCGCAGCCGCACCGACGGAACCCCAACGGTTCGTGGCCCGCTGCCACCGGCTGCACCCCAGCAAAAAGCTCCATACGGACGCGAGAAACGGAAAATGCACCGTTACAGTGCAATTTTCAGGCAAAAGCTGCACTATGTGAGTGCAAAAACGATGCGTACAACTCCTTCTGCTTAATTTTCCATAAAGAATAAGTCACAGACAACTAATAATAAGCATCATTGCATGAAAGAAATATTCCGCATCATTCAATCTGATTATCAACGATATAAAGGAAATCTGGGGGGGGTAAGAACTATCCTTCTTTACCTGCTTTTCGGACGTAACCATTGCTTTAATTATTGCTTTTGGTTAAGACTGGCCTCAAAGAAGAACCTGCTTTTTCCGCTGGCCCTCTTTATGCACAAACGAATGACTACAAAATATGGTATCCAGATACCAAGGACCACAAAGATCGGCTATGGCTTCTACATCGGACACGGCATAGGCATCATCATCAACGGAAAGACCGTCATCGGAAACAACTGCAACGTCAGCCAGTTCCTATCTATCGGCAGTAACAAGGGAACTCCGGCCGTCATAGGCGATAACGTCTACATCGGCCCCAACGTATGCCTCGTCGAAAACGTACATATAGGCAACAACGCGACCATCGGTGCAGGAGCCGTCGTAACAAAAGACATCCCAGAGAATGCTACGGCAGCCGGTGTCCCAGCAAAAGTCATCTCATACAAAGAACCCGGAAGGTTTATCCATAATAAAACAAATCGCTAAGATACATATTCAAAAAATGGCCACATATAAAAGCATTGCAAAGTCATCTGGAATCGTTGGCTTCGTACAAATATTCCAAATGATCTTCAGCCTTGTACGAAACAAAGCGGTATCTTTTCTTTTAGGAAGCGCTGCTTTTGGCCTATATAGCATATATCAAACTTTCATTGAAATGGTTTCGACTTTCGCCATATTGGGTCTGAACAATAGCTCTGTAAGAGAGATTGCAAGATGCAATAGTGATAAAGAAAAGGTCGGAAAAATTTATTATACAGTAAATCGCCTTACTTTCATTTCTAGTGGCATTGTTTTCCTAATCACTATCATCTTTTGTAAATCAATCAGTGTTTATTTGTTTAATGGAAAAGGACATGAATGGGGTATTTGTATTGTTGCCCTCATTATGTTATTCTCCATCATTGCAAAAGAAGGGTATGCAATACTTAATGGCATCAGAAACCTACGTGATCTTGCCCTTAGCCAAATAATCAGCTCAGCTCTTGGCTCGTTAGGAACCATTATCGCGGTTTTCCTATGGGGCATCAAGTCTATCCCCTCTGTTCTGGGAATTATATATGTAACGATGTCCATCATTACATTTTATTATGTACGTAAGAATAGGATATATAAGATAAAACCACATCGTAAAGAATTTAAATCAATATCTAAGAACTTATTAAACATCGGTATCGGTGTAACTGTTGCAGGGATTGTCAGTACGGTAATGACTATTATGTCTAAGAGTTATTTAACGGAGCATTTCAACATGTCTGCCGTTGGGTTTTACCAAGCAAGCTGGACAATCTCCAATCTTTACACTGGCATTGTCTTGAATGCGATGGGTGTTGATTTCATGCCCCGCATTTCAAAAGTCATTGACAACAGTAAAGAAGCCAGTGAGCTAATCAATCAACAAACAATATTCGGAGTTGTTGTATCAAGCATTGCAATTACAGGAATCTTATTATTCTCAAAAGAAATTCTCTACGTATTATATTCTCCCGAATTCACCCAGGCAGACATCATCATCAGATGGCAGGTGCTCGGAGTTTTTTTACGCGTTCTTGCTTTCCCTTTCGGTTTTACAATATTGGCTAAAGGAAAGGCCAAAGCTTACGCCACAGCACAGTTTATTTTTTGGACTTCTGATTTTCTTCTACTTATTCTATTTTCACATATATGGGGATTTAACGGACTTGGCATCAATTATCTCATAGCATACTGCGGATATCTGTCACTCACATTCATCATCACAAAGAAAATTTGCGATTTCACCTATTCCAAAGAGCTCATTAAAGTCTTACTTGTGTTGATTATTTTCATCGGAGCTGCTTGGAGCATATCTTCTCTTCATATTGAAAATATCAGCATTCGTTATATCATTAATGCCTTATTCCTAATTGTTCACTTCATTTTCATCAATCATTATATGATAAAAAAAATGGATATGAACATTTGGAAAATGATAAAACAAAGAAGCCTAAGAAATAGTCATGATAAAAAATAAGATACATATAGCCTCCGTACGAGAATGCACGGGATGCATGGCTTGCATCGACGCATGCGGTACAAAGGCGCTAACGCTGGTAGTTGGCAACGACGGACATTATTACCCTAAATGGAATGAAACATTATGCGTCCAATGTGGGCGATGCGAACAAACCTGCCCCGTTGCAAACAAACTCGATTACGCCCAAAACACTGCGCAGTCAAAGCCTTTTGCAGCCTGGTCAACCTCAGACGATCTGATCATGCGAAGTGCCTCAGGCGGCGCATTCAGTGCTATTGCTGCATACGTCTTAGAAAAAGGAGGGGCTGTATGTGGCGCTGTAAGCAGGGGAAAATTCGTCAAGCATATCATTATTGAAAAAAAACAGGATCTGCCATTACTACAAGGATCCAAGTATCTTCAAAGTGACTTAACGGGCATTTACAAAAATATCAAGAAAGCCCTCTTAACCTCAAAAACAGTTCTCTTTTCAGGAACGGGATGCCAAGTGGCAGGTCTGCTTTCTTTTCTTGGGAAAAAATACGATAATCTGATAACCATCGATTTAGTTTGCGCAGGAGTGCCATCCCTTTTTGTCATGGAACGTTTCTGTATGGAAGAAAAACTCAATCCAACACATATCAGATGGCGCGACAAAGAAAACGGGTGGCAACACGGCCTACAATTAACCGTTCACTTGGAAGACACTCAAAAGAAATACCCGACAAATACCTGTTTTTTTGGGGGGGGCTTCCTTAATGGTCTGACAAACAGGAAGTCATGCTACGATTGTAAATTTTGTGGCAGCCATAGAAAAGCTGATTTAACCATTGCTGATTTTTGGGGCATCTCTAAATACAAGGAACAACAATATAAAGGAATCTCCCTTCTTATTGCACACTCACAGAAAGGGTTAGAAATAAGTCAAAGCAGCCAATTAGAATTACACCCAACAACATGGGCGGAATGTCTTCCACATAATCCACGCATTGTTTACGGAAAAAAACTTTACGCCCTGCTCATAGAACGAAAACTTCTGCCATATGCATTCAAACATTTCAAGTACACCACTTTAAAAGCTATATATGCTGGCATTTTCGATAAAAATTTTTGGTGGAAAACATTCTATAAAATAATCAGGTACGCAAGATGGCGCATAAGCATGAGGATCATCAATAAAAAAGTAAGCAAAATTATCCAAGAATTATGAGAATAGCTATATTAACATTTTCGCACGCCATCAACCGCGGAGCACATATGCAATGCTATGCATTGGCAAAAATCTTTCATAAACTTGGGCATACAGCAACTATTATTCATATTGAACTGCCCTCAGGACATTTAAATTTCAAGGGACGCATACTCACTACTATCACCAACTGGAAAAACGAACTATTTAGAAAAAGATACTACCCCAGCATTACAAAAGCATACCACAACGCTGTGGAACTTCGAGCAAGCTGCCCAAAAGCAGACGTTTACGTCGTAGGAAGCGATCAAGTTTGGAATCCATCTATAACAGGCTCTTTTGGAGCTGAATCTTTCTTTCTGGACTTTGTTCCTCCCGGCAAAAGAAAAATTGCCTATGCCGCCAGTTTTGGAGTTTCGGAATGGCAACATTCTCCTATTGATAACAAAATTGGACATCTGCTTCACCAATTCGATGCCATCAGTGTACGGGAACTTAACGGCATAGATATATGTCGTGAAACCTTTGGCATAACCAACGTTCAGGCAGTTTTAGATCCCGTATTCCTCATAAAAGACTATTCAAACATTACAGGTTCCTCTGTTGCGCCCCAAAAACAAGCAATGTACTACCCGCTAACTGTCGACGAAACCATTCGCGACATATTTCTTTCCACCACAACAGAACTCCACTTGAAGCCCCTCTCTTTTTCTACATCAGTGATGGGAAAGGATATCCAAACAAAACTTTTTTCCTCCATTCCAGAATGGCTTCGACATATCAAGAGCTCTGAATTTATTGTAACCAACTCTTTCCATTGCATAGCTTTTAGCATCATCTTCAACAAATCGTTCATCGCCACCCCACCTGCAAAAGGAAAAGAAGCGCGCATCCTCTCCATCCTCAAGCAATTAAATCTTGAGAGCAGGTATGTCCGTTCCAAAGAAGAATTTCTTCAACGAAAGAGCGAACTTCTCCAACCCATCAATTATAAAACAGTCAATCCAAATCTTGATAATCTTCGTGCTCAATCAATTGAGTTCCTAACCCGACATCTCTGATGGATTACATACTGTTTCTTATTGGCTTGATCATGCTATGCAGAAAAAATCTGCCATGGCTGTTCGCTATTATCATTTTGTTGGCCTCCACCTACCTGCAATTGCCTCTAAAACCAGAGATGCAGCTCATGGTCGGCCCCATTCACAACGTAGCCGACACGGGTTTGCTCTTATACCTCATATTTTTCGCATGGAGCATTCTCAAAAAAGGCGTTTTTATCAAGAGCCCACTCATCATCCCGGTTATCTTATTTGGAGCATTCCTCACAATCAACGGACTTTACGACATTGCCAACGGCACATCATTTGGCGACGTCATTCGCTACCTGCGACAATGGGCATACCTGTCTATTATCTTTATATACCCCAATATTAATAAAACCGACATTTTAAAAACTATACGAATAATATTCTGGATTACATTCTGGTGCTGCGCCATCCTTATTCTTCAGTATTTCTTAGGCGTTACATGGATAGGTTACACAACATCTTACAGCAGCGACGGCATCAACGAATTTACAAGAGGAGCCAAGCCTCCGGTCTATTCGATTGTATGCTTTGCCATCGCTTTTTTCAACATCCTCGGGCAAAAAAAGGTGACACAAATCCTTTCTTGCATCATCTTTATTTTTCCTACCATCTTGACATTAAAAATGTCATACTTCGTTACTTTCGTTTTGGTGGTAGTCATTTTTAATCTATTCAATAAACGATACAGTTTCCTCCGGCTATTAAAGCTTTTCTTCATCGGAGCTTTCGGATTAGCCATTCTAATGGCAATTTTTCCAGTATTCACACAACGTCTGAACGAAACACTCGAACAAGGAAGAACTATCTCATCCACTAATCAGGAAGATGGAAACTTCACATTCAGGATCAACCATTTTAGCGAACGCTTGGAATACGTTCTTTCCGACCCTGTCCGAAGCATCCGAGGTATGGGATACATTCAAGAACGCAATTTCCACAAAAAACTTTTCACCATCGGCTTATACAACGAAGATGGAGACATCGTACAGCTTGATACAGGCGACATTGCATGGTCGCTTTTAATCATACGCCTCGGTTGCCTTGGTCTTTTTTTCTACCTGCTCTTATATATTAAATGCCTATCATCTTTATACCAAGAACGAGATTCATCCGATCTGAACTTACTTTTCTACTCCTACATGTTGGCCTCCATTGTTTTCATGTCATTTGGAAATACCGTAATTGCCGATAGCGAATTTTTCATCATACCACTTCTTATAACTCTAACAAATGAAAATCGTACACTGCATATTCAGCCTCAATACAGGCGGAGCAGAAACTATGCTTATTGACATTCTCAATGAGCAAGTCAAAACTGAAGATGTTGCCCTCATCATCATAAACGAAAGCTTCAATCCCTCATTTTTTAAGCTACTTGATAAAAGAGTAAGTCTATATTTACTTCACAGGAAGCAAAACAGCAAATCGCCCTGCCCAATAATTAAGCTTAATACCCTGCTCTTCCATCTTCATCCCGACGTCATACATCTACACAATTCGTCTCTGCCGGCCATTTTGCTCCCCTATTGGAGACACCGGCTCTTCTATACCATACACTCTCTCGATGTAAATCCTAAATACCTGAATCATGTAGCATGTACCTTTGCCATATCCAATGCCGTAAAAGAGCACATGCAGCCTCAGCTGAAAAAGACACTTATTGCAGTTGTCCCCAATGGCATCTCATGCGAAAAAATCAAACAACGAGAAAATAAATCATTTGACACCACTTTCAAAATCATCCAAGTAGCTCGACTTAACGCAGACATAAAGGGGCAAGACATTCTAATAAGAGCAATCGCACAGCTAAATAATGCCAACATACACAACATCACAGTTGATTTCATCGGAGAGGGCCCGTCAGAGACACAACTCCGAGAATTAAGCCACTCGTTGCATGTTGAAGATAAGGTCAACTTTTTAGGGCTAAAGGATCGCGCCTATATTTACTCCCACCTCAAAGATTACGACCTGTTGTGCCACCCTGCACGTTCCGAAGGATTTGGATTAGTTGTTGCCGAAGCCATGGCTGCCTATTTACCCGTGCTTGTCTCAAACGAAAACGGGCCATATGAAATCATTAATCATGGCACACTTGGTTTCTTCTTCGAAAACGAAAACATTACCGATTGCGCTGAACAAATCGAATACATTTATCACAACTACTCCCAAGCTACGGAAAAAGCTGAAGCAGCTTGCGTCCATATAGCCCATCACTACTCAATAGCAAATACAGCTCAAGAATATATCAACCATTATAAAATGGTTCTTACCTCCTCTCCAAACTGTCGACATAGATTATAAACCCACCATGCAGCAATACGAAGACCTTGAAGAAAAGGCCGGGCATTTTCTCCAATCCAAAACCATCAATACGCCCAAAGAGCTTGACGCGGAATTAGACAAATTCCAAAAAATGGCGGACAACAAGACGTTGCACATCGTATTCCGCGGCTTACACGAGGCCAAATACAAGCTCTACAACTCGTTCCAGCGCATGTGGTTCGACCGCAGCCTTGGCGAAACGGGCACCGACCCATATCTGCTGGTGCAAAACATGATCAACGCCTGCCTCAACCCCAAGCATGTCCTGTACAAATACTTCAAGCAGCTTGGCGTCGTCTGTAACGATTGGCTTATTCTTTCTTTTCTGCAACACTACGGTGCAGCCTCCCCTTTACTCGATTTTTCAAAGAACTACAAAGTGGCACTTTATTTCCTCTGCAAAGGTCTAAAGCCCTATTACGGGAAAAATAAAATAGGTCATTACGCTTCAATCTATTATTATAAATATGTTGAGGCAGGAAAAAAGTTTAAAAGCGTCGAAAATTACGCAGTAGAAATTGTCAAAAAGAATCCACACATAAATAAAGTGGAAATTTGGAAGGATGAATTAAGCTTTTCGTCTTTAATGAAACGACCACCAGCAACAGCACCTGTCATTATACCGGTCCACACCAATCGGACAAACATTAAAACGCTAAATAAGGTAATTGCCACCCACTTCACTGCCGCCAACATCAACCTAACAAGCCAAGAGGGCGAGTTCGTCTGCAACATGAATATGGAGCAGCCGCTCGAAGAGATTTTCCAACGTAAAAAGAAAAAAGGCAAAACAGAGAAATACATCCACTGCATCGACATCCACAAGGGCCTGTGCGATTATATCATCAAGGAATACCTCGGAGGTTCGCCTAGGGCCGCTAAATTAATCTATTTCCCCTCAGAGCGCACGCTTGCCCTTAATGCACAGCAGCAATGGCTGGCAACGCTCAATGCCTAATTCTGCAACAAGCCTTTAATCCATTAATCTTCCTCCCATGCTCCCAGAAAAACTTTCCCAGCGCGTGCTTACTGTCGGATGTGCCTACCGGCGGCCGCGGGGCGGCATTCTACCAACTATTGTGCCCTACACTAGGGCTTTATAACTCTTCCTCAAAAGAATATACCATTAAACTGAAAATATGAAACGTATTCTTCTAATCTCTCCCCTTCCACCTTTGATTGGAGGAGTTAGCGTCAGTACACAGAGACTTTATGAAAATCTGTGCAGAGATGGGTATCAAGTCAACCGATACAACTTAAAATTCAGCAATCCTCAATTCAATAATGCCATCGGAATTGTATTAAGGTTTTTCTGTATTCCTTTTTACATTCTCTTCCATCGGAAGTTTGACATTATCCATTGTCATGTACCGGGGATATTCAGAAAGCTATACATAGCTTTGTGCAAACCTCTCTTCAAAAGAAGCAAACTGGTTTTTACAATACACGGGGACATCACATCGCTCATTCCTAACAAATATCTTCCTTTTATTCTGCGAAGAGCAGATAAAGTTATTTGCGTGCAACCGGGTGACAGTCTTAAACTACCCACAGAATACAGAATTAAATCCGTCGACATCCCGGCATTCATTATGCCTACACACATTTCCGACGAAGGCATTCCGACCTATATACTCGATTTCGTGAAAGACAAAGCTGCTCCTACACTTATTATGAACGGCAGCATCATTTTGTCGACAGATTATTATGACCTGTACGGATTTGAAGAAGCACTCAACCTGTTTCAGAAATTCAAAGCTGACAAAAAAACTGTCAAGTTGCTCATGATTGTCAACGGAAATCTAAATGAAGAGCAGTCCCTATTCGTTAAACATTTAATAGACGAAACAAAAGATTCTTCCAATGTCCTTATTGTTCAAAATGAGCATTTCGAACTGACACCTCTCTTCAAATATTGCGACGTTTGCCTCCGCCCAACAAAAACAGATGGCGATTCACTCACAATACGCGAAGCCTTGGCTATGCATTGTCGGGTTGTAGCCTCCGACGTATCGCAACGCCCACCCGGAACACTCATATATCATCTCGGCAATATGGCTGATTTCTACGAAAAGACCTGCCAAGCCATAGCTTCACCTGCATCTAAAATACATCAACCGGACTATTATCAACTCATTAAACAACAATATGAATTACTCTCAGACTAAAATTTACAGATATATCAAACGAAGTCAATTTTTCTACTTCGCCAAGATACGCCTTCTTAATAAAGATTACAAACTTTATAAGACGGATATGGAAACGTCCCAATATAAGTCGAAGGACATCATCAAAAAAGAAATGGATCTGGTAAAAAAGTATTGGCACTGCCAGCCTCTACACTATATCAGGTACCAATTATACAGCAAAAGTCTTTCTAAAGAAGAGCTCTTAGACTACATCCCTCCCTACTATCACTATAATTTTCATACAGCGCACATGTATGATAATATAGACCAAGACAGATATAACAACAAATTAGAACTATACAAACTATTCGTCGAAAGAAACGTACATACTCCCAAAGTCATCGGATATTTCAAAGGAAACGACTTTTATAACATAAACGACGAGAAACAAAACGTCGCAGATTTATTTTCACTTCTTGCAAACGAAGAAAAACTTTTCATCAAACCTGCATTTGGGGCCGGAGGCACTGGGATAATCGTTTTGAAAAAGAGAAACGAACAATTCTTCTATCAGACAAGCGCAATACGCCCTAGCGATTTACACAACATCCTTAACAATAGAAAAACCTACGTCGTACAAAAAGGCATCTTACAACGGGACGACTTCAAAGAAATAAACCCCACTTCCGTCAACACCTTGCGAGCTGTCACCCAATGGACCGACAACGGTCCTCAACTTAAAGTTTGCGTCATGCGCATTGGTCGTTCCGGCAGAGACGTCGATAATAGCCATCAAGGAGGGCTCTCGGTCCAAGTAAACGTCAACGATGGGAGCTTATTCCCGACAGCAACGGCAGAACATGGAGGAGGTATCCTCGAAAAACACCCGGACACGGGCTTCATATTCAAAGATTTCACTATCGAAAATTGGGCCGACATTAAGCAAAGTATCATCAACTACGCTCAACGTTTTCCCGAACTCAAAGAAATTGGCTGGGACGTCGCTGTTACCAATCGCGGAATTGAGATTATCGAACTCAATTTAGGATATGGCCTCAGCCATCTGCAATGCTGCTGCGGAGGGCTTCGTCGAATTTTAAACATATTCCCAGAAAAATAAAACTATGGAAATGAACCTCGCAGATTACGTCAAGACAGAGCTGCCCAAATGGCCCAACTGGCTCACTGTCCCCCTGCTGAAGCTCAACGTTTTTGGGCCGCTGGTGTATGGCCGCGGCTATTTGCAGTGGCGCAAGCAGCTCGACAGCATCGACCCCGAACGGCAGCTGCTGACCGTCGTCAACCACGCCCTGCGCCACGTGCCTTACTACCGCAGTCGCTACCCGGGGCTCGAAGTCCACTCCCTCCATGAGTTTGAAACGAAGATAGGCTTCATCGACAAAGACGAAGTAATGGCCCATTGGGAAGAATTCGTGGCCGACGACATCGAAAAGTCGTTCTACCGCACGGGAACCACCGGTGGCACCAGCGGGAAACCGCTCAAACTGCTCTTCGCCAAAGACCGCTATGCCATGGAGCTTCCTTTCACCCATCGCATGATGCATCGCTTTGGGTGGAACTATAATACCCTTGGTGTCATCCGTAATCACCGCCTACCCGCAGGGCGCAACTACATGATCAACCCCGTCATGCGGCAGGTCATCTTTGACGCTTTCCGCATGGACGAGGCCTACGCCCGCACCGTCTACCGCACCATGCGTCGTCTCGGAGTTCGCTACTTATGGGCCTATCCTTCAGCTCTGTTCCAGTTTGCCATGCTTTGCCATCGTCAAGGGCTCAACCTTTCGTTCGTCAAAATGGCCCGCCTCACGTCCGAGCAAATTACCGACGAGCAGCGCCACTTGTTTTGCGACGTACTCCACATACCCCTCAGCTATTCATACGGCCACAGCGAAAAACTCATTCTGGCCGGCAACACGCCCGACGACCCAGCCTACCACGTTGAACCCTGCTATGGCTACTTGGAGCTCGTCGACAATCAATCTCACCTCATCACGCAGGCCGGTGTCGAAGGCGAAATGGTCGGCACGACGTTCAGTAACTTCGGTTTTCCCCTCATCCGCTACCGCACGGGCGACTATTCGTCATATGTCAGCGACGTTGCACAAACGCCTTTCCAAAAAACACTCGCCACCATTCAGGGCCGCTGGCAAAACTCCCTCATCTACTGCGCAGACGGACGCACCGTTTCCACCGCCTCGCTCAACCTGCACAGCGACCTTTACGAACAAATCGACGGACTGCAATACGTGCAGGAACAGCCTAGCATGCTCGACGTTCTCGTCATCAAAGGCCCGTCCTATGACGCCTCTACGGAAAAGGCTCTGCTCCATCACTTTCAAGCATGCCTCGGCCCCGACATGGCCATCCATATCCGCTATGTCGACAAACTTCGGCTACAACCGAACGGCAAGTTCCTACTGCTCATCAGCCACGTAAAAAACTCATAACACATGTCCCAAAACATTGTCATCGTCATAGGTCTGACGCCGCAAGGCCTCTCCATGCTGCGCACGCTCGACAGGGGGGGCTCCCACGTTGTTGCCTTTTGCATGAGTCGCCACAACGTGGGATATCACAGCCGCTACGGCGAAAAAGTTATCTTCACAGATGCTGCCGATTTGAAACAAAAAGTCGAAGCGCTCATCGACCGTATCGGCTACCGTCCGTTATGTTACATTACCTCGGGCGAATTGCTGGCTCTCGTCCTACGCGAATACCCCAAGCTCTACGAACACTGCCAAGTCGTTTCCGGGCCTTACAATGTCATCGAACAACTGGCTCATAAAGACCGGATGTATAAAATAGCCGTTGACAAAGGTTTTCGGGTTGCTCCATACAAAACACTTGACCAATTCCGCTGCGGCGATTTTCCCTTTCCTGTTTTTCTAAAACGCAACTACGAAATCCCCCTTTTCTTCAAAGCCTTGCGAGTAGACAATGAAGAAGATTTCAAGGCTCTGCACAAAGAAATCCATCCTGAACAGGAAAAAGACATTCTCGTGCAATCCTTCATTGATATTTCCAAAAACGATTTAATTGAAATTTCCGCTCAATTTTTCTTCTCACAAGGAATAGCTAAAGGGGGACTGCTTACAAACCAAAAAAGAAGATTGAAGAAAGGTATAACCTCGTACCTCGAAGAACTTAAACAAAATGAACTAACTCAGCAAATCATCTCCATTTGCAAAGCTTTTATGAAAGACCTATACTATACGGGCTTTGCAGAATTTGAATTCATGTATGATACACATACGCAAAATTTATTTTTCATTGAAGTAAACACTCGTACCTGTGGACTACAAAGTTCTATGGCCCACAAGTTCTCCAATCTCTACGATGCCATCATCCGTCCGTTCGATGCTCCCGAGCTGATCATACGAAAAAAACAACTGCAATGGATGAATATCCAACGCGACGTACGGGCGCGCATCGAGAAACATGATTTTTCCCACCCGCTTGACATATTCCGTTCCTCTTTCGACATTCTCGACTGCCACGATCTGAGACCATTCTTCATGCAATTCCTATGATACGGAAATTTCTTGTCTACTGCCAGTCCGACGGCCTACGGCCGGCTTTAGCTTTCGCTTTCAAGACCCTTGCCCCTTGGTTGTTCGGCCGCTCCACAACGCTCTTTTTCCACTTGGGTGCATACGAATTTGAAAAATCACCCTCCTCCGATTTGTTAAAGCAAGAGCAAATAGATATTCAAAGGTTAAACAGTCTAAATTTCCCTCGCCTACGCCTGTTACCCTGCGGCGAATGGCTCACTAACGGCAGCCGTCTTTACGTTACTTTCGCCACCGGCAATCGTCCCGTGGCATTCACATGGACCCACTTTCACCAATACAGTATCCACGGTTTAGGTAACATTCATCTCTCCGACAATGAATGCTGGATAGGCCCTACATTCGTTCACAAAGAGTATCGCGGAAAAGGAATAAACAAAGCACAGATACTTCACCAGATGGCCGAGGCCCAAGGCATGACATTCTATACGTCTGTCAACGCTAAGAATCTGCCTTCCATCCATTCCTTTCTCCATTTCGGGTTCAAAGAAATAGGCCGCACCGTCGCAAAAAGAAACTTACTGCGCCAACCATCTACTATTGAAGTTACAGGAAAAATAAAAGAAAAAATCTCTCTTTAATGACCACCCTCCTCCTCACGCTCGACTACGAACTCTATGGCAACGGTTCGGGCGACGTGTTCCGCCACGTTGTGGAGCCCACGGCTCGCCTGCTTGAAATTGCCGATAAATACGGCGTGCGCTTTACCTTTTTCTTTGAAGTCATCGAATATTGGAAGCTCAAAGAAGCCTGGCAGCAGGGCAACCGCATGGGCTACGACACCGACCCTGCCGAAGCCATGGCCCGACAGATGCGCGAAGCCGTCGGCCGCGGCCACGACGTACAGCTCCATCTTCACCCGCAGTGGGTGGGTGCCACGTACGATGCAGAAAAGGGATGGTGCGTACGCACCGACGAATGGCGCCTGGGCGACTATCACCGCGAGGGTCCCCTCTCGCTCACCTCGCTCATGGTCCGCGGCAAGCAGACGCTCGAAGACATGCTCCGCCCCGTCCGCCCCGGCTACCGCTGCACCGCCCTGCGCGCCGGCGGTTATAACGCCCAGCCCTCCGAAGCCATCGTCCGCGCCATGCAGGAAGCGGGCCTTACGACCGACAGCAGCATCTATCCCGGCGGATGCGAGCGGGGTAGCCTCTCACGTTACGACTATTCCTCCGTCACGCCTGAAAAAGGCTTTTGGCATGCAGGCCCGAAGCTCGAGACCGAAAGCAACGGAACGCTTCTCGAACTGCCCATCGCCGCTTTCCCCATCGTGCGCCTGCGCAAATATCTCTCGGCCGAACGCATCCGCTCGCTGCTGCGCAACCGCAAGTCGGCCCGCGACGCATTCGAAGCCAAGACCGACGGCAGCCATGCCGGCCTGCTCCAAAAAATAAGTTATTTCTTCGGCACCGAATGGCAGACGTGGGATTTCTGCCTGTTCTCGCCCGCCCTCCACAAACGTTTCCTGCGCGAAGCCGCCCGCCTGTGCCGCGAAATGAAGCCCAGCGCCCTTGATACCGTGTTGTTCATGCACATACCCCCCGCGGAAATGTTTTGTACATCCTATGCCACGCCCGTCCGCGCTATGCCGGGGGGTATGCCGAAGAATTAACGTTGTTGCGCTTTGCGCGGTGCGGTAGTATAATTTAAATACTTTCCTTTAAAGTAAAAGAGAACGAAAGCGTCTGAGGAGGGATAGCATGAAATTATCGTCCAAGATACAAAAATGTGAGCTGTCGCCAATAAGGAAATACGCCCCGTATGCAGACGCCGCGCGAGCGCGTGGAATCAAGATCTACCCGCTCAACATCGGTCAGCCGGATATCGAGACACCTGTCGAGTTTTTCAACGCCGTGCGCGATTTCAAGAGCCCCGTGCTCGAGTACGCGCCCTCCGGCGGCGTGCCCGTCTACCTCAAGGCGGTGCACGACTACTACACCCGCATCGGCCTCGACCTTGAGCCGGGCGACATTCTCGCCACCGCGGGCGGCAGCGAGGCGCTGTGGATCGCCCTCGCCTGCATCCTCGACGACGGGGACGAGCTGCTGGCCCCGGAGCCGTTCTACCCCAATTACAGCACCTTCACCCAGATGACGGGCGCGACCATCCGCCCCATCCCCACCTTCGCGGAGGAGGGCTTCCGCTACGCCGTGCGCGAGCGCATCGAGTCGCTCATAAACGAGCACACCCGCGGCATACTCATGACGAACCCGGGTAACCCCACGGGCTACGTCCTCTCCCGCGCCGAGATGCGCGTCATCGCCGACATCGCCAAGGAGCACGACCTCTACGTCATCAGCGACGAGGTCTACCGCGAGTTCGTCTACGGCGGCGAGGAGATGACCAGCATGCTGGAGTTTGCCGACACTCACGAGAACGTGATCGTCATCGATTCCGTCTCCAAGCGCTTTTCCGCCTGCGGCGCCCGCGTCGGCGCGCTGGTCTCCCGCAACAAGGCCTTTATGACCGAGGCCATGAAGATCTGCCAGACCCGCCTTTGCGTCGCGACGCTCGACCAGGTCGGTGCCGCCGCGCTCTACTCCGTGGAGCCGGGCTACTTCAAGACCGTCCGCGACGAGTACAAGCGCCGCCGCGACACCGCCATGAAGAAGCTCAAGGCCATCCCCGGCCTAGTGTGCGAGCAGCCCGAGGGCGCGTTCTACTTCATGGTCAAGCTGCCCGTGGACAACACGGACAAGTTCCAGCAGTGGCTCCTCGAGGTGTTCAACACCGACGGCGACACCGTCATGGTCACCCCGGGCGAGGGCTTCTACGCCACCCCCGGCAAGGGCGTGAACGAGGCCCGCCTGGCCTACGTCCTAAAGCAGCCCGACCTCGAGCGCGCTCTGGACATCCTGGCCATAGCCATAGAGGAATATAACAAGAGATAAAAAAACACATATGAACCTGCGAGGCGTCATCCACAATCTGGATGAAGCCTCGCTTTATTTTTTTGCCCTTTTTACTCTATTCCAAGCAGTATGCGCACAGCCTTCTGGAGCTCGGGCTTACGGCGATATTGGATTATTATCTGGTGCTCATCCTCTGTGAGCTCCTCGCAGTTCTGATGTATATCCAGCAGCTCGTCCGCAGAGATATGCAGGACCCGGCAGATATCACAGATAATGTCCGCATCTGGTCTGTTTATACCCTGCTCCCAGTTCGAGACCCGGCTGTTGCTCACGCCTATGAGCGCTGCAAACTCCTTCTGACTGAGACCGCTCTTTTCCCGCAGCGATTTCAGACGCGCCCCAATCTCGTATTTCACACAAAATCACCTCGGAAACAAGTATAGTCAAGAACCTTTAAATGTCAACTGAGCATTCAAGTAATTCTGGAATAATTTGTTGACAATACAGAATTGCTGATATAAAATAAATATAAATCAAGTAAATCTGGACCAGGTGGGAGGACTTCCTGATGCACGTCTATGAGAGAGTGCGCGAATACATAGAGGAGCAGGGCCTGACAGAGAGTGATGTGGCCGAGGCGGCAGGAATACCAAACGTGACGTTCAGTGCGATGATGAGTGGTAAGAAAAAGATGTATGCGGATGACCTCCGGGCGGTTTGCCTGGCGTTGAAGGTCAGCGCGGACAGGTTTATAGGGAAGGGCTGACGTCAGAAGGCATAAAACATACCGGCACAAAATGGGGTGAGAGATCCTGCTGCATGTTGGGCGGTACTCATATCAATAGCGATAAACCCTGCTGCACTGCAACACACTCTTGAGGGACAACAATGCGCTCTCCAGATTTTGGCGAGCGCATTTTTATGTAATGTCACTGGCTAGTCACATTATTCCACGCTGTAGGAAAC
>ENA-OOXJ01001159-OOXJ01001159.1-human-gut-metagenome-genome-assembly--contig:-NODE-1159-length-18246-cov-3.024902_pt1 | contig 18246 bp, 13 predicted proteins | sample MGYA00241587_ERZ501343 | MGnify/ENA primary metagenome ERZ501343 (study PRJEB25962, sample SAMEA2042918) | human gut metagenome | biome: human gut; feature: human-associated habitat; material: faeces... | reverse complement strand
TCTTCCATTCGTCCCCAAAAAGAAACGGCAAAACAGCTACTCACCCCATACCTCGGGAGTATACATAGGCTATAGCCGCATGGCTAACGATTTCCTGTCATTCGGTTCAAGCCCAACGGCCAACATCAACATCTCCTGTTCCTGGGAATTCGGCTTTAATCTGCTTAGCTTTTACCATAATTTCAAAAAAAATCCACATTGGGGTATCAATGTAGGAACCAGTTGGGGCTATCGTTCCTATCATCTGGACGGCAACCGTGCCCTACTCAAAGCCGATGGGAAAACATACTTTGCCGAGAGTGACGAAAACACCAACTACATAGGGAGCAGGTTGCGCTACTTCTTCTTCCGTATTCCATTGATAACCGAATGGCAACAAAAGGTAGGCCGGCACGCCTTCTTTATCAATGCAGGACCGGAGTTTGAAATACGGCACGGCATCAAGTCATACTCCCACATCGATGGAGGAAAACGGCAAACCCTTGGAAAAGGAATGTACCTGCAACCGATAGGCGTAAACATGCTAGTACAGGCCGGATATGGTGACATAGGCGTCTATATGCGCTATTCGGCAAACCGCATGTTCCAGAAAGACAAAGGACCCAAGATGTCTCCCTATTCCTTCGGACTGGCCTGGTACTGGTAAAAGGAATGAAGGACTAAAAATGAAGAATGAAGAATTGAAATGAGGCAACAAGTGTTTACGAGATACTTTTACCCAACAATCAATTCTTCATTCTTCATTTTCCCGCTCTTCGCTCCTCGTCAGAAGCGCACGCCCAACGTAAGCAACACTTGACTACGTGTATTGGTAACCTTTGTGGCAGGAGGGGTTACCGGGCCGTTGATATCGTTATAGAACGGATAGAAATCGGACTTGTAGGTATCGTACTTATAAGCCAGGTCGGCATACAGTAACGAACCGCGATAACCAATACCCAGCGTAAAGGTATTCACCGATTTGTTATTGGAGAAGTCCGTATCAGTATTGATAGAATTGGAAGGTAATGCCTTAATCGCATCATTCTTAAAGGCAGCCGTACTGTAATTGTATCCCGCACGCAACGAGAATGCCGAAATAGGTTTGTATTCCAGACCCAAACGAGCCGTATGCACAGCCTTCATACACAAATCGGCCTCAGCGGTTTCCCATGCCATTTCTTCACCACCGGGATAGCGGAACTTCATACTCGAATAATCTTCATACTCGTACTCGGCACCCAAGGCCAGATAGTTTCCTACGGTATATCCTAAACTGGCATTGACCACCCACGGAGTTTCCAAGTGAAAGTCGCGGTCCATATCCCTGCCGTTCAGATAGTCTTGTGTATTCACAACCAAACCGGAAGAATTCAATACTGCGCCCGTAGTATAAGTCAGACGGTAATAAGTAGGCGTATGTACCGCCAAACCAATGCGCAAAGGAGAATATTCGAACGGACGCACAATGGCACCAAACTTCACATCGAACCCGGCGCCGGAAATGTGGTTAAAACTTTCCAGCGAATAACCTATTTCCTGATTATCTCCGTTGACCACAATCTCATCCCACATGGAATATTTATTGTATTCCACATCATAGGCACCGATTGTCACTCCAAAATAAAAACGGTCGCTCACATTGAAAGCCACATTAAAGTCATACTGATCTACCCCACCCCGTTCGTTAGAGCGATAATAGCCGTCGACTTCGCTAGGTACCAACGGAAGATAAGATCCCGTATGGGCCGGATCTTTCTCAATCAGTCCACCCATCCATCCCAATGCACCTAACCATCCGGCATCGTTATTATAAAATATATCATCTGAACCGAAATCCAGATTGGGCACATAAGATGATGCATCGGTAGCCTGCCAGGCCATGCTATTGACCTGAGATACAAACTGTCCGTCGATACCTCCCATCATGCCCTGCATAGTCATATTGCGGTAGAAGGATTTAGCCTTGTGATAATTGAATCCGAAATTGACATAACGCAACGGGGCAATATTACTCATCTTGGTAGAAAGCACAAAACCTATGTTATCCAGATTCCAACGGCTTTTATTCATTTCGAATGTATTTCCACCATAATTGCTCTCAGTACCCGTAATAGAGTAACCGAAAGTCAGCATGGCATCGTTACTACGATAAATACCGATACCGGCCGGGTTGGTTCCGATGGTTGAGATATCACCCCCCAAAGCTCCCATAGCACCTCCCATGCCCACAAAGCGGGCCGTACCGTTGAGGTCTTTCTGGGCTATATTGGTGGCATCGTATACGGTCTGTGCCCCCGCACTTGCGGCAACAAGTACGGCAAGGGCCATCATAGAAAATTTCTTTTTCATAACCAATGAATTAGTGATTAAGTAGTTAAGTTATCAAACGACATGACATGGAACTGCGTACCATTCTTCCATTATCGTCTTCTGGAGCTCACACTCGAACGGCTGGAACCACCGCCCATACCACTGGACGAACGCATAGAGCCTCCACCGCTACTGAAGCTGGAACGGCTACTGCCCGACGAACGTACCGGATTGCTATACGAACTGTTACTACTACGTTCGCTATTGTTGTTGTAATAGCTACGCGAAGGCGATGTACTTGAACCATGGCTGTAAGTTGACGAGTTACGGGTACGTGTTGTCGTACCGGTAGACGAGCGAAGTCCGGATACCGAACTACGGCTACTACGAACACCGGTAGCGCCGTTACCATACGAGCTGCTACGAGTGCTGCTCGGCCGTGTATAAGTGGCTGCACTACGGGTTGTGGATGTACGCGAACGCGATACCGACGAACGGTTGGTAGTCGAAGATTGGCGTGTGCCTACCACACGACGGTTGCCCGAAGTAGTACTGCTGGTACGGCGCACTTGGTTGCCCGTGGAGGAAGTACGGCTGCGACGAACGCTCTGAGCATTACTTACTGCCGACGAACGGCGTGATGTAGAAGTGCGGGTAGCATACGATTGGCGTACTCCGCCATACGAACGGCGTGTTGTATAAGCATTACCCCAATGGTGTCCGCCCCAATACGAAGGACCGGGATACCAGCCCGGATGGTAATGGTGGTAATAATGCGGTCCCCACCAGCCGCCCCAGCTCAATCCCCAGCTAGGACCATACCAATGATTCCATCCCCAGCCATAACCATAATAAGGATAACCCCACCAGCCGTAGGAGTTATATCGCCAATCCCACCACAACGGATTGGTGAAAGTCGGGAAAGCATAAGCATACAACCCGTCGGTATAAACATTCCAGTTCCATGTGTCGAGACCGTAAACCACATCCCAGTAAAGGGGGCTGCTGATGCTGATGGCATAGCGCGGATTGCGGAAACGGATGATGCGCGTGGCATATTCATAATCGTCGGCCGAACCGTCGAAACCGTTTACCCATTCGCCATCTAGTCCGTCATAAGGTTTCTCGTCCACATAGAGCGTATCGTCTTCCATCGAGAAGTCGTAATCACTCGATTCATAACGGCGGTTATATTCATCTACATCGCGGGTACGCCCTTTGGTATCCCTTACCACTACGGTTGTGGTACCCGGCGAAGTATATACGGTGGTCGGCGCATTGGACTTGACCACAACTTCCTCTACCGGAGTCACCCGGGTTTTCCGGGTCTGTTCGGCTTCCTTCTTTTCCTCTTTCTTGGAAGGTACGTAGTAAAGGTCGTCATCTACACTCTGTGCCCACAGTGTCCACGGAAGGCACATGGCAAAAAGCGATAAAAAAACAATCTTTTTCATATTCTTCGTCATTTTATTCGTTACTATCTTATTTTTCGCATTACAAAGATAATGCGCAAATACCGCTTTTACTGCAGATTTTCCCGAAAACTTGATAGGGATTCCCCTACTTTTCACCACCCGTTACACACATTAACACAGATTGTCATTTTGCATATTCTATTGCCTGAAAATTGCTTCTTTTCGACCAAAGTCCCAACGGATGGAAAATTTTAAAAAGCCAAGAGGTTATTATGCTGTATGGCAAAGCAATACATAAAACCTTACACTTCAACCAGCGAAAAAACACCTGTTTCAGCCTTCTGCAAAACTCCCAAAATGCTTCAAACAAAAGAGAAGCGTGCTTGTATTCTGTCCGAAAGACGCTCGTAACAGGTCGGAAGCAAACCTGTAACCTGTTACAAGTTTGCCGGAAAAGTCCGATAAACTTATCTGCAACAAATCAAAAACGCATAAACACCGCATATCTGCTGCATATCGGCCCATATTTGCGCATATTTATACACTACAAGACGCCCAGTCATTCTATTTTCCCCATTTTATAAAAAGTGACTGTCAGCCAGAAGACGTTTATCCCGACATTTTGAGCGTATTTTATAGTAAATCGTGTCATAATGACTACCTGTCACTCCGCATACCAACCTCAGAAGAACAACCATTTGCCGGGCGGACTTGCATATTACCTTTTTTTTTACGAATATTGCATAGCTGTTGTAAGTACAACAACCGTAAAGCAAATTTTTACCCCCAAACAAACCCAATAATGAAATACCTAGAATTTATTTTCCACAGCACTCCCAACAACGAGGTGACAAACGATGTACTGGCCGCCACACTGGGTGATGCAGGTTTCGAAAGTTTTGTAGAACAGCCTGACGGTCTGGCCGCCTACATACAAAAAGACCTTTACAACGAAGCAACATTGAAGGCGGCTTTGGCCGATTTCCCGTTACCCGATATAGAGATAGACTACACCTGGCAGGAAGCCGAAGACAAGGACTGGAACGAGGAATGGGAGAAAAATTTCTTCCAACCCATCGTCATAGACAACCGCTGCGTGATTCACAGTACCTTCCACCACGACGTGCCAAAAACGGAGTACGACATCATCATCAACCCGCAAATGGCTTTCGGTACCGGACACCACGAAACCACCAGCCTCATCATAGGCGAGTTGCTGGACAGCAATCTTGAAGGTAAACGTGTGCTCGACATGGGGTGCGGTACATCCATTCTGGCCATTCTCGCCCGCATGCGCGGCGCATCAGCTTGTACGGCTATTGACATTGACGAATGGTGCGTGCGTAATTCACTTGAGAACATTGCTCTGAATGGCGTAGACCACATTGACGTTTACCAGGGTGATGCTTCGTCGCTCGCCGACAAAGGCCCGTTTGACGTAGTGATTGCCAACATCAACCGTAACATCCTGCTAAATGACATGCGCTACTACGTAGCCCGCATGACTCCCGGTGCCTCGCTTTACATGAGCGGTTTCTATGTGGACGATCTGCCTGTCCTTCAGGCCGAAGCCGAACGCAACGGACTACACCTCGACTATCACCAGGAGAAAAACCGCTGGGCAGCCGTAAAATTCAACTTATAACCTCGGCTAAAACTCCCTTAGCACAAACCTTACACTAATATCAGACAACGGCATGGAACTGGACATCATTATTTCGGGTTCACGCTTCGGAAAAGAGCGTGATATCATCATCGAAACACTCAGGCAATACACACAAGCCAACGTATACGATTGTAACGAATACCCCACCGACATTATCCGTGAAGGCAAACAAGGTGAGATAGACAGCTTCATCCGCCGTTGCGACTGGTATATTCTAGTTGCCAGCACCGACACATACGGCCGATTTACTTTCGAGGAATGGGAAACCATAACCGATTGTATGAAACAAAAGTCGCGCGAACAAATGGTGACAATAATCAGATGTGAGAATGTTTCCCAATCGGTAAAGGAACAGAAGATATGTGACAAGGGGAAATACACATTCGATGATTTCGAGAAAAGACTGACCAGCCAGGGATTTTCCCCAAAGAACTTTTACGCAACCTACAAGTACGACAAAGATTTCCGTTCGTTGCGCGAGACCATTAGCAAAGAACTAGACAACGCAATCAATAAGAATCTGGTACTTCGCAAATATTCAACCCCTTTGTACCGTATGACAGCCAAGCAGGTTTTTGCCAACCAGTATCGTACGGAAGCAAGCAATGGTTTCGTAGAAGACATGTACCTGCGCCGCAGCACACTTGACGATGAACTGGAATACAACAACAATTTTGCGATCGTAACCGGTGCACCGGCTTCAGGCAAAACCCGCGCCGTGTACGAATACCTGAAACGACGTGCACAAGCAGAACCGGAAGCCCGCATGCTAGCCATCGACAACCGCAACCTAGCAGAAACCGTGCAAAGTCTGGAAAGTTATCAAAAATGGCACCACACCCTGATTGACGGAAAAACACAAGATTTATCCGGATATTATTTCGTGTGCGATCAGGTCAACGACATGTTGTATACCGAAACCAACATCGGACTTTTTGCCAAACTACACAAAATAGCGGTAGAACAATTCAATGCCCACCTGCTATGTACTGCCCTTACCGAAAGCTATCGGCTCATGACAACCCAGCCCCAATGGGAACAGGAATTCAAGGCCTACCAATATACTGAAATTGCTATACGAAAGTTGCAGGAAGAACCGTCCGAATTTGTCATGGAGCTTAAAGAGCTGATGACGGATGACGATTCTCCCTCAGCCTCCCAACGAAAAAAAGAGGTAATAGGTGACTACATAAAAGGCCTGGTAGACTACAACGAGTCCATCAAAAATGCCGTAAACGAATATTCCAAACAGCACAATGGTATCATAGAAGATTTTGTAAAGGCCTACCATACCATCCGTATCTTCCGCAGAGGAAATACCATTCCTTTTGGACTTGTTGTAACAGTACTCGAACAGATTGCCGGTAAGACATTCGATACCGAATACTTCAACGAACTACGGGCATTTTTCAGCCGTTACAATATACTCAGCATATATTCTACCAAGACGATTTCCAAATTGCCTCATATCAGTAATGAGCTTTTTGAATATGACAAAGAATGGCTCAGGATGCGCTATCCGGCCAACTTCCTTATCCGAATAGACAACGACTACATTTGGAACGTACTCTATGAACAGTACGCATACAATGTTGACAAACCGGATGACATGGATATGTGCATGTGGGCCTACTCGGAAGCATTCCTGAAAGAGGCCCCGCTATCTACCCTGCGACGGATAATTGCCCGGTCGCCTTCGGTTGTGTTATCGTTAGTCTATGATGCCCATCCTGACAATGTGCGCCGTTTTGTCATGGAAAAACTGGAAGACGTATGTAAAGACGAAAATCTATGGAAAAATCATACTAGGGAACTCTGCCTGCTCATTGCACATGTACTGCATCGTTCCAAAAACATGGAGGAATTCAAAAACGATTTTGATGTAATAATGCAATGGACGGCAGGTCGCTTTCTGCTTACCGAAGATGTTGTAGCCGAACTGATGGGTATAGGTGTCCAACGATCCTTCATTATCAAAAAACAAGTGAAGGACTTTCTTGTATCCAAGGGATGGGAATTCAATACCCACATCGGTACTTCCCTCTACTACCACTCACGCATGATTCAATACCTGCAATCATTTGTGGAAGTAAAAGCCTATATGGAAACCAACGTACTGCAGCCCAAGGTTTATGAAAATCAGCATGATGAACCCGATTTAGTGGAAATAAACAAGCAGTCCATGCTACGCTCTTTACTGGTCTTTTGCCAAAATAAAGACCAGTTGGCCTCTGTTTTGGAATGGAGCCTGCAAATGAAAGTCAGAATCAACCGCGACATGATTTACCGGCTATGCGAGGTTGTCAAGAAAACACCCCAATTGCAATATCCGCAAGAAAACACCCTTGTACTTGACACGCTCCATGACTTTTTCAGCCGGGTATCCATCACCGATGTCAGCAACGAATTATTATACTACTACCTGACCGATATGGCAGGTTGCTTCCAGAACGCACTAGTCTGGTATCTGAAAGGCGAAAAGTTACTTGAACGGATTCCAGCCCTTCAAAAACGTGCCATCAGCTCTATGTTGAACCGGTCGCGTCCCGATGAATTCTGCCTGATATACCGTTATTTCTTTAAAGATGGTAAACTGATAAAAAAACTTCCACAGGTATCGCGTAATCTATTGATCAAACGGATGAATTTCAGCGATGGTATTGCACTGATGGAACAACTATTCAACCGGCTTGATGCTGACAGTATTCCCGATGTAAATACACTGATATCGCTACTCACCGGTCTGGACGTAAATAAATACGCCTACCAGAGTCTCTTGCAAATGCTCAGCCATCCCCTGCTCCAAGGGATACATTACAATGAGTCGCTCATTTGCATGATGTTACAATATTGCGATGGAGAAACACAGGAAGACTATATAATAAAACACTTCATAAAACCTGACCGGTATCAATATCTAAAGACAAAATACGGACAGACCAAAAATGAAACACAACTAAAACAAGAAGTCGAGAACTATTGGTACAACCTTACTTTAGACCCTAGGATTGCTACAACACGCGTCCGCAACCGTTACAATCGGGACTTTGACAAAATAGAGACCTATGTTCTAAAGACAACAAATCACATGTTGTCGCAAAATAAGGCTATAGACTCCAGCCTGCTCAACAATACATTCAGTAAATTAATTTACCTGTATGAGCATGCATACATCAGCAAGGAAAAATTTAAAGCATACCGCCAGAAACTATCAGATTACCTGGAACAAAAGATATCTATACAGGATAATGCCGACGGTACATTCAGAAAACGAATAGATCTGCTTATCAAAGACGAATTTTTCTACTCCAGCTATTACCGGTTATTCCCCGAAAGTGCTGTTAGTATTAGCGTAACAGAAAAGTATATATTGAATGAAGAGGTAATGCAAATTCCGCGTGCCTTTATCAATGTCAAACTTTTTTCCAATATTTTACAGGGCATCATTGTGCTCATGGATGAAAAGGTTCTGAAAGACATTGAACAATGGCTTATAAATAACATCACCGGTTTCAGATGGGATTCTTATTCGTACGAAAAAGCAAAGAAATGGTATGGTGCACAATTTTCTACGCAGACAGAAATAAACACGTTTCCATTATTGCCCGACAGCCGTACAGATGATAGTTGTGAAGTAGAAGAAGATGATGAAAATGAAAACAACATTAAAATCCGGTATCAAAAAAATCAGAACCCTAAATGGCACTTTTTAGCCGAATATTATGCCAGATGTCCGCGCTACAATACAAAAAAATCACCATACACAAAACACAAAAGTGACAATAGGGAATTGGGAGAAAAAGAGATGCACAAAATCATGAAAGTAAAGGAGGAACTAGTAGACAGTTATCCCAACATTGGACTACTGCATCGTCTTTTCAAAACATGCACCATTCCTTCGCACCTGGCTTTGCAAATGGTGGAAATTATTTTCTTAAAATCTAACTTGGCAATAACATCCAGCCTATGGAAATCGGTATTGGAGAATATCAAATATCGTATCCGATATTATGATAAAAATAAAAATGTATATCACGAAATTGCTCGTCTTAAAGCCATATATGGGAATCTCATTTTTGAAGACACCACTACCCTCATCTACCAGTTAAATATATTTCAAGCAGACAAGAAACAGCAAAAAGAGTATTTTAAACAAATAAAAAAATCAGCATATTTCTTATCGGAAGTAGACTACAGCGAATTGATAAAATTGCCAGGCCTATATAAAGAGGACTTCAACCAATATATCGACAATATGACCCAATACAGAAGGTTGTTGCAGGCAATCTATCCTCATCCGCGTACCACCGATACATACAGTCATTTCATCGTAAAATGTGTCAATAATTACTCACAGATAAAAGATAAAATCGGTAAAGAACAAAAACAGGAAATTATCCATACACTGCAAGAAATTACCAAAGATAATAACCAAACGGCTTCTAACAATTGGTTAGGCCAAATACTGTGTAAAGGAACAAACAAAAATGACTATCTTAACATGCTGACAGACCTACAAGAAACATGCGGAATGCCAACCGAAAAATTTGTAGCTTTAGCATGTGCGTGATTTTATTAAGAAAAGGCTATTGGCTTATGAGACTCCAGAATGAAGTTCATGTACTATAACGGTTAAAATTCGGCATAGTTTTTGTATTTTTGTGGAGAAAAAACATCCCACTATATGAACGAGCAAAGTATCAACGAAACCTATCAGAGCATTGTCAACCTATTGAAACAACATCGTTTGAAGGAAGCTCATACCCAATTGCAACCTCTCACTGCCGCCTGTGGAGATTACACATTACAAAGTCGGTTAGAACAGGACTGTACAGCCTACCAATACATGCTACAATATATGAAACAAGGTTCCGAAGATGCCGAACGCTATACCTTGCACCTGCGTTTGTGCGCTAATGCTTGGGAAATAGCAGATCAAGCCCGTCTTTTGCTATTGGATAATGTATCACCTGACTATTATCACTCTTTGCGACGCAATAAACGGATCACTCCTCCAAAAGGGTTGGACGAGATGTTGCACATTTTAGAAACCTTCAACGATGACATGTCTTTGTGCCAGTTGATGCCTCAAGATCATAAAATGCTCAACACTACCCTTGAACGGCACGAAAACACCTATCAAAGTCTCTTTCTAAATACATGGACCAACAGTTCTTGGAGTACGGAAGAAATACAGATTGCCTGCCAACTCCTTACCTCTGAACTACTGCCTTTAAATGACTTGTGCCTATTTACAAGCGCCGTTACCTTGAGCCTCTTGGAATGTTTTGACCACAATAAAATGAAATGGATACTCGATGCAACCCAGCACGACAGCCAGCGAATAGTACAACGTGCATTGGTAGGATTGGCTCTAGTAATCCATACGCATCCTGACCGATTATCATTTTATCCGGCTATTACGGCACAATTCAGCATGTTAAAGGAAGAAAGCAATATAAGAAGTGCTTTCACCAATATCTACATGCAATTACTCCGTAGCCAAGAGACTGAAAAAATTGACCGCAAAATGCGGGAAGAAATCATACCGGAGATGTTGAAAAATGTCAATCTGATGCGAAACATGAAGTTTGGCTTTGAAGATGCAACAGAAGAGAATGATTTCAACCCTGACTGGGAAAAAACATTCGAACAATCAGGATTGAATGATAAGCTCCGCGAAATGAACGAACTGCAAATGGAAGGTTCAGATGTATATATGAGTACATTTTCCCAACTGAAGAATTTCCCATTCTTCAACACTATGGCCAATTGGTTTTATCCATTCGACATGCGGCATTCCAGTATGGTTCGCGAATTTGGCCTTACTCCTGAAAATGACAATTCCATGATGGTGTTTCTGTTACAGGCAGGATTCTTTTGCGATAGTGACAAATATTCACTGGCATTTACTATGAGCCATATTCCGCAATCACAACGCGGCATCATGTTTAGCCAAATGACCTCCCAAGACATGGAAGAGCTGATGGATGAAAAACGCATATCAGGTTTTAAACAATATGCAGAAAAGCCTGAAGTCATCAGCAACCAATACATTCATAATCTTTATCGTTTTTTCAAACTCTATCCACGCCGTAGGGAATTGCACGACATTTTTAAAGATAGTTTATCTTTACATCGCACTCCGTTGCTAGCAAATTTATTAAATACCCCTGAAGCACTGAAGACTGTTGCCGATTTTCATTTCCACAAAGGACACCCGACAGAAGCCATCGAATTATACGATAAACTTACCCAAACAAACCAGTCCGATGCTGAAACTTTCCAGAAAATTGGCTATTGTTATCAAAAAGAAAAAGATTATTCCAACGCCATCAACGCCTACCAAAAAGCTGATGTACTAAAGCCTGATCACGTATGGACCATTCGCCATCTAGCAACCTGTTACCGACAAATACATAATTTTGAAAAAGCATTGGAATACTACTACAAGGCCGAAGCCATACAGCCAGACAACCACACTATCCTATTCAATATAGGTAGTTGCCTGGCCGAATTGAATCGCCATGACGAAGCCTTACAGTATTTTTTCCGATTGGATCTATTGGAAAACGACAGTATAAAAATATGGCGTGCCATTGCTTGGTGTTCGTTCGTTTGCGGGAAAACAGAACAGGCAAATAAATATTACAACAAAATACTGAACAGTTCAGCCCCATTGGCTACTGATTATCTGAATGCCGGGCACGTTGCATGGAAAACAGGTAACATAGCACAAGCAGTCACTCTCTACGGGAAAGCTTTACACAATAGTGAAAGCCGCACGGCTTTCATTGAATTGTTTATGAAAGACAAAGACATACTTTGTAAAATGGGAATAAATGCAGAAGCTCTCCCATTAATGGCAGATTTAGCAGAAGAGAACTAAATCTGACACAATTCTTTGTAAAGTTTCTGAACGGGCAGCCCCATTATATTATAGTAGCTGCCCGAAATATATTCTACACCAATATAGCCAATCCATTCCTGCACACCATAAGCTCCGGCTTTATCCATTGGCTGAAACGTGTCTACATAATACGTAATCTCTTCCTCGGACAGATGTGAAAAACGAACTTCAGTCCGAGCAGTAAAACTACGTTGCCATTCGGTTGTAGTAATACATACTCCTGTAAATACTTCATGGGTCTTGGAAGACATAGCACGCAACATTTGTACTGCATCTTCTCGATCTATTGGCTTTCCCAAAACCTTACCGTCCAGCCATACAATGGTATCGGCCGTTATCATTAATTCTCCGGGCTTCATTAACGCACGATAAGCAGCGGCCTTCTCACGCGAAATATAAAGAGGGATATCTGCTCCTTGCAAATGTGCCGGATAAGATTCATCTACATCTGGCAACGTACGTACTTCATATTTCACTCCCAAACCAGCCAATAATTCTTTCCGGCGAGGTGAATTAGAGGCCAAAATGACATTATATTTTTTCAAATTGTCTAACATAATAATAGTGTTTTTCGGGACTTTCACAAACTACCTAAAATAACAGACCACAAATTCACCAGCCAAAAGCTTTTTCATCGGACATCCAAAGCCCTTTCACCTTAAGTACCTGCTCTACAATATCACGACCACAACCATAACCGCCTTCAGCATACGAAATATAACGTGCTACTGTTTTCACCTCAGGAGCTGCATCCTTCGGACAACAAGGTAAGCCACAAATACGCATCACTTCTAAATCGGGAATATCATCACCTACATACAGAATTTCTTCGTCGCATAAACCATAACGGTCCCGAAAATTACGATAGTCGTGTATCTTTACGGAAGAACCCAAGTAAATATTTTCAGCTTGAATACCCAATGAGAGAAAGCGTTTACGTACAGCCTCAGTCTTTCCACCGGTAATGATACCTAATAATATCCCCTGTTTAGCAGCCAGATGAATGGCATATCCATCCTTGATATTAACGGTACGCATCGGTTCCCCTTCGGTACTCATCGGAATGACATTAGCACTCAAAACACCATCTACATCAAACAAAAGAGCCTTTATCTTCTTTAAATCGTAATTAATAGTACTCATAGGCTAGATTTATGGATACTTTCACTTAAAATCTTATAGATTTCCTGCAAACGGGGATTATCAGCCAATAACTGTAAATGACGATTTATCACATTTTCATCATAACGTACTGCAGGACCAGTTTGGGCCTGATGCGGCTCCAGTTTATGTACCTTCCGGGCTGTTTCGTCAATTAGTGGTAACATCACATCAAAAGGCAATTGATATTTCTCCAGCAATTCGGCCGCCAAAGCATACATATGATTGGTAAAATTACAGGCAAATACTGCAGCCAGATGCAAATGCCGACGTCGCTCGGAATCAACTTCATATACCTTATGCGACAAAGCTGCGGCCACTTCCTTCAAAAAGCAAGTATCAGCAGAAGTGTTTCCTTCTACAAAAACTGGAATCTCTGAAAAATCCACCTCACGTTGTTTGCTAAACGTCTGCATCGGATAAAACACGCCATAACGTTCCGTCAATCCTTCCCAAACATCCATCGGAATACTCCCGGCTGTATGTACCCATAAAGATTTTTGCCTGCCACATACCAATTCAGGCAAAAATTGTCCTACGACAGCATCTTTCAGAGATACAATATAAAGTTGCGCTTCATTCGAAAGTTCATGCAAATCAGTGGTATATTCAGCTTCTACAATATTAGCCAGTGTTTTGGCAGATTCTTTAGTACGGCTATATACCTGCACAATACGAAATCCTTTTCGATACAGCGCTTTACCTAAATTAGTTGCCAAATTTCCTGCACCTACCAATACAATAGATGTATCTTCTATGCTTCTCTTCATACTATCTTGTCGAAAACAAATATAGAACAGCTCCTATCACCAGCAAAGCTACCGGCAATAAATAGGCCGACATAGTTCCTAATAACGCTGTTATCAAACCGAAATTCAATACCAACCACAATCCGGCCAAAACCAGTCCGACCGACTTATCACGTTTAAATATCAAGAAAATGATTGCCGTATAAAGTAAAAAATTATCTTTATTCATAACCCACGGCAATCCCAACGACGCAAAATGTATCAACTTATCTATCAAATAGAGTATACCAAATACAATCAGCGCAACAGCAGTGGCCTTATAGGTATCTCGATTATTATTAGCCTTAGCAGATGACACTGTTACTTTCCTCCATATTTATTAAGGTGTATTTTTTCCCATTGTAAATGGGATTCATCAAATGGTTTACGCTCCATTCCCTTATGCCCGATAGCAATAATACTAAGTACCTGGAGCTGCAAAGGAAGATCAAGTACATCATGCACATAATCGTTAGAGGGTATACCCGAAGCAGTAAAACGCTCACGTATCTGTACCCAACAACTCCCCAAGCCTAAATCTTCGGCTTGCAATTGCAAATAAATAGAGGCAATGGATGCATCTTCTATCCATACATCACTTGCCAGTGGATCAGCCGTAACAACTACAGCCAAAGCAGCATCGGCTATGAATTGCGATGCCTGTGCCTTACACAAAGACAAAGCTTTCAGAGTATCCTTGTCGTCGACTACAACAAACTGCCATGCGTTAGTACGTTTTGAAGTGGGTGCCATCAGAGCAGCTTTCATCAAAGCCACCACTTGGTCTTGCGACAGTTCTTCCTCCGTAAATTTCCGCATACTGCGGCGCATTTTTATCAATTCGCTAAAACTTTCCATAATGTAAGATTGTACTATATACGATACCACGCAATACTTTCACAGCGTTAGTTGCGCAAAGATACAAGATTATTTTTAAATTTGCAGGCGATGCCTTTGAAACTCACGACATACAGACAAGGGAATGCAATACCCGAATTACCGGGCAGTGATACATTCCACTCTACCGAGCTGTTCCATATCTACGAAGCAACTCCAGGCTACCAACCTATTATGGTTGTTGCTACCATAGATAACCGTACGGTAGGTAAATTACTTGGCACAATTCGTCGAAGCAAACGGCTATCGCCTCCCGGAATTATCAAGAAATGCGAAATTTATGGTACCGGCGAATACTTTGACGACACACTGGACAAAGAATACATCTTTGCCAACATGCTACAACGCCTTACCGATGAAGCCCTGCGAAATGCCTTTATGATAGAATTCCGCAACCTGTCCAATTCCAAGTTTGGTTATAAAGCTTTTCGAACCAATCAATATTTCTCCATCAATTGGCTCCGTGTCAGAAATTCACTCCACAATGTAAACAAAGCCGAAGAATGGTTTAGTGCCTCACGCATCCGTCAGATTAAAAAAGGACTGAAAAACGGAGCTTGTGTAAAAGAAGCCCATACAGAAGAAGAAATCAGAAATTTTTCACACATGTTACACCGCGTTTATTCGTGGAAAATTCGCAGACATTTTCCCAGTCGTGAATTTTTTATGCAATTGGAAAAAAAGACCATGAAAGAAGAACGCAGTAAAACATTTATCGTAACCTACAAGGACAAAATCATTGGTGGCAGTGTATGTACCTACTCAAAAGACAGTGCTTACCTGTGGTTTTCAGGAGGAATGCGTAAAACATACGCCTTACAATATCCTGGGGTTTTAGCCGTATGGAAAGCGCTGGATTATGCCAAACAAAAAGGTTACCGACATTTGGAATTTATGGACGTAGGACTTCCTTTTAAGCCGCACGGATATAGAGATTTTATTCTCCGGTTTGGCGGAAAACAGACAAGTACCCGACGTTGGTATCGTTTTCAATGGAAATGGTTAAACTGGTTGCTTGGTAAATTTTACGAATGACCCACATCCGTAGCACATTATCCAGTTTTCCCCCAACGCAATAAAATCGTTCACAAATAACTACTAATCAGCAATCTATCACTTTCTTACATGCCAATGGGTAAAAATAGGAATTATCCGGCTATACTATCGGTTAGCGATAAAGTATCAGTCTTCAGAGTCAACGCCATAAGTTCTTCCAATGTTCCGTTGAAAACATCTAAATCTACCTCTTCCTCAATGCCGGGAACTGTACCCACATCGGTATGCTGCCAGAATTTCCACGCTCCCTCGTAACGGACAGAATCCACATAATAGTGGGCAATCCAATAGGGATAGGTATTGAAGATAGAATCGTTCAGATAACGCATTTTAAACTTATAAGATGTATAAAGAATCGGTTTTACCCCATAATGTTTCTCCACCCTGTCAAGCCATATTCTGACACCGGCCTTTAGTTCCTGCGGAGATTTCTTTCCTGTTGTCTCAACATCGAGTACAGGCGGTAAATCACCCCGAGTCAATGAAGCTGTCTCAATAAAAAAATCAGCCTGTTTACGGGCATCACTACCAGGTATAAAATAATGATAAGCCCCACATACAAAGCCGTATTTGCGTGCCTCTGTCAAATTGTAGAGAAAATTGTCGTCCTGATGATCACCTCCCTCAGTTGCTTTCATAAAAGCAAAACGAATTGGGAATTCTCCTCCTTCCTGGCAAGTAGAGAGCAGTTTCCAGTCTATACCTCCCTGATAATGAGACACGTCGATACCGTGCACCTCATAACAGCAAGGCATACAAACGCCATATCCCTTCATACCATAACACGGTTTCCAACGATAGGAATAGGGACGAATGAAAAACCAGTAAAATCCGGCAAAAAACACAAGAGTAATGCCTAATGCCAAAAGATTACGTACCCATACAGGCATAATGCGCTGTTCGGTAACCTTTTTTTTCCCACGTCTAGGAGGCGTACGGCGAGATACTGGCTTGGAATGTTTATTATCTGTTTGTGATTTACGGGATGACATAAATAGTATCATCAAAAAGAAGAACACAAATCACATAAATTACACACAATTGGCAATCCGCAAAATGTGTGCAATTCATGTAATTTGTGTTCCATGTATCAATCTTTACAATCAGCTACCCAAATTATTTTGCCTGCTCCAATTGCAGAGTCTTGGTAGGCTGGTCGCAAACTTCTGTCGGACCAAAGTATTGGATAGGACCGGGATATACATAATCAGTCTCCATAGCCCAACGGTCGCGCTGTGCGGCAAAAGCTTTGAAAGGTGCACCGTCCAGCTTAACAAGAGCTTTCTGGATAACCGGTTTCATTTCGCCGTGGCGACGTTCCATGTTCATCATCATGGTGATGGGCACACCGCCTGCAATCCATTCCTCAGCCGGAGCTGTAGTGTTACGTACAGAAGACATATAACCAGTCTTTCCGTTACCAATCAGCGCAGCAGCTGTATAACCCAGTGAATAGCAGTAGTCTGCATCGAAGTTAGAAGGAGCAGCGCAACGACCTTCGTAACCGAAGAAGTGATGCTGTGCAGCAAACTTACCTACATACTTGCCTTCTGCTTTCCATTGTGCCAACTTGGTACCAACCATTTCGGACAACAGTTTCTCTGTTTCGATGAGTGAAACCTGTACATTTCCGTGCGGGTCACGGTCGAGTGATAACTGTCGGGCAACGCCTTCGGGCAGACTGGCATAGATAGCGGCATTCTCGGGAGAAAGCTTGCGGATGATATAGTCGCGCTGAGCGGACTTCTTGATTTGGGCAAACTCTTCGGCATTGGCAGCCAGGAAGTCGTTCAACTCGGCAATCAGACGCTTCATGGCAGGGATGAACTCTACCAGACCTTCAGGAATAAGCACTGTACCGAAGTTATTACCCTGAGCAGCACGGTCGGCTACTACCTGTGCAATGTAAGTTACGATATCGTCGAGTGACATATCCTTAGCCTCTACTTCTTCAGAGATGATACAGATGTTGGGCTGTACCTGGAGGGCACATTCCAAAGCGATGTGAGAAGCCGAACGACCCATCAACTTAATGAAGTGCCAGTATTTGCGTGCAGAGTT
>ENA-OOXJ01001158-OOXJ01001158.1-human-gut-metagenome-genome-assembly--contig:-NODE-1158-length-18274-cov-2.048356_pt1 | contig 18274 bp, 17 predicted proteins | sample MGYA00241587_ERZ501343 | MGnify/ENA primary metagenome ERZ501343 (study PRJEB25962, sample SAMEA2042918) | human gut metagenome | biome: human gut; feature: human-associated habitat; material: faeces... | reverse complement strand
TAAATATGAATATAATTAATACAAATTTAAATTTTAAACAAATGGATACACGTAGCTCTACTAAAAGAATAATTTTGCATCATGCTGCGGCCAAAAAGTGTTCTGCTGAAGATATTCACAGGTGGCATTTAAACAATGGTTGGAGTGGAGCTGGATATCACTTTCTGGTAAGAAAAGACGGCACAATATATAGACTTCGTCCAGAGGATAAGGTTGGAGCACATGCATATGGTGCAAATTATGATTCATTGGGAATTTGCTTTGAAGGAGATTATAAAGAAGAAATAATGCAAGAGGAGGAGATTAAAGCTGGAAGAGAACTTGTAAACTTTTTAAAAAATAAATATGGAATAAACACAGTACAAGTTCATAAAAATGTAAATGCAACAAATTGCCCGGGTGACAATTTTCCATTTGATCAAATAGCAAATTCAAATGAAACAGGCGTATCAAAACCAAGCCAAGAAAAGGGAAAAATAGCTACAATACAAACTTCTTTAAATGAAAAATATGGCTTAAATATTTCAGTAGATAATATTTATGGAAACGAGACGAAGAAGGCATTGGTGAAGGGATTACAAACAGAATTAAATAAACAGTTTGGAAGTAAACTAGCAGTCGATGGAATATTTGGAACTAACACTTACAATGCCTGCATAAATGTTCGAAAAGGAGCAGAAGGAAACATCACTTGGTTAATTCAGTCAATGCTTATTTGCAAATTATTTAACATTAATGCAGACGGAATATTCGGACCCGCAACAGAAAGTGCGGTACGAGAATTTCAAAAAAGAAATGGATTATCACAAGATGGAATAGTTGGAAAGAATACGTTTAATAAATTATTCAAATAATAGTGAAAAATATATTTAAAATTCTATTTGGGGTTCCAATATGGAACCTTAAATAAATTAATTGCCAAAAGTAATAATTTGTGTTATATTATAATAGCTATAAGAAAAAGAAAGGTCGAAGATATAATGAAAATAGGAATTGTAGGACTTCCAAATGTAGGAAAGAGTACTTTATTTAATGCAATAACAAATGCAGGAGCAGAATGTGCAAACTATCCATTCTGTACAATAGAGCCAAATGTAGGCGTAGTTCCAGTACCAGACGAAAGATTGGACAACCTAGCAAAGATGTACAACCCTCAAAAGGTTACACATGCTGTAATTGAATTTGTTGATATAGCAGGTTTGGTAAAAGGAGCAAGCAAAGGCGAAGGATTAGGAAATAAATTTTTATCTCATATAAGAGAAACAGATGCAATTTGCCAAGTTGTAAGATGTTTTGAAGATTCAAACATAATACATGTTGATGGAAGCATTAACCCTGTAAGAGATATAGAAACTATTAATTTAGAACTTGTATTTGCAGACTTAGAGACTGTTGAGAAAAGAATTGATAGAGCTAGTAAATTAATAAAAGGTGATAAGAAATATCAATTAGAATTTGATACATGGAAAAAAGTAAGAGATGCTTTGCAAAATGGAAAACCAGCAAGAAGTTTGGAGTATACAGATGAAGAACTAGAAATAGTAAGGGATGGATTCTTACTAACAATGAAACCAATTTTATATGTTGCAAATGTTTCAGAAGATCAATTATTGGATGAAAATGATGCAAATGTAAACAGCGTAAAAGAATATGCAAAACAAGACAAGGCAGAAGTAATAAAGCTTTGCGTAAAAATAGAAGAAGAATTATCAAGTTTAGATGGTAATGACAAAAAGGAAATGCTAGAAGCATTAGGTCTAGAAGAATCTGGATTAGATAAAGTAATAAAAGCAAGCTATGATTTACTTGGATTAATGTCGTTCTTAACAGCTGGAGAGCCAGAAGTAAGAGCCTGGACAATAAAGAAAGGAACAAAAGCTCCACAGGCTGCAGGAAAAATTCACTCAGATATAGAGAGAGGGTTCATTAGAGCAGAAATAGTTTCTTATGATGATTTGATGAGAGAAGGCTCAATGACAGCTGCAAAAGAAAAAGGATTAGTTCGTTCAGAAGGTAAAGAATACATAATGCAAGATGGAGATATAGTATTATTTAAATTTAACGTATAAATTAAGAGACGTCCTTCGCCCAAGAGGGACGCCCTTTTTTGGGCGATTTTAGCTTAAAGTATAACAAAGTCTAGTAATTTCGCCCCAAATCCCCCGTCCCTAATGGGCGAAAATTCACAAAACTTTCACAATAAAATTAGCAATCTCTATTGACTTTTGCTAACTTACGATGTATTATATACACAGTTTAGCACTCAAGGTAGTATAGTGCTAAAAAGAGGTGAAAAAATGCTAGACAATAGAAAGAAAAAAATATTACAAGCTATTGTAGAAGAATATATTGAAACAGCTGAGCCTGTAAGCTCGAAGTCTATTGTAGAAAAACATGGAATTGATTACAGCAGTGCCACGATAAGAAACGATATGGCTGAGCTTGAAAAGATTGGTTTGCTTGATAAACCACATACATCAGCTGGACGTATTCCGTCAGCACAAGGTTATAGATACTATGTTGATGAACTTTTGAACTATAATGATATTAGTATGCAAGAGATAAAATATATACAGACACAACTTGCAACTAAGGTTAATCAAATAGAAGATTTAACAAAAATTGCAACATCAACATTATCTGAAATAACTCATTACACATCAGTTGGAATAGGACCACGAGTTGCGAGCCAAAATATAGAAGAAGTTAAATTTGTATTGTTAGGTAGCAGGCTTTTAATGGCAATAATTCTAACAGAGAGTGGACTTGTAAAAGAAACAATAATTAAGTTTGATGAAGACATAACGCAAGAACAAGTTGATACAATAACGTATTTGTTTAACAACAAACTAAAAGGAAAACCACTTACTCAAATAGATAAACCGATGGAAGAATACATGCATTCAGAAATGAGTAGTGTATTAAATGTGGTAAAACCTGTATTAGAACAGTTAAATAAAGCAATAAACGAAGACGCACCGATTTATATGGAGGGAGCCAATAAATCGTTTGATTTGCCAGAATTCAAGAGCTTAGATATAGCCAAAAATTTCGTAAATATATTAGACACAGACAAAACTAAACAGATGATAGATGTTTTGAATAGTGATGATAATCAAGATGAAATAAATGTTTACATTGGTGATGAAAATGTGGATGAAGCTCTAAAAGACTTTAGCATAATAACATTTAAACATAAAGAAGAAGGAAAAGATTTAGGAACGATTGCTATAATTGGACCTACCAGAATGGACTATTCAAAAGTAATATCGGCAATGAAATATATTAGTAAAAAGTTAGGCGAAAATAGCGAAACACCAAAACTAGACAATCCAAATTCTGAAGAGAGAAAGGATGATGATAATGGATAAAGAGAAAAAAGCACAAGGAGATAAAGAGGAAAAGCAAGAAGTAAAAAAAGAAGAAAAGACAGAAAATAAAGAAAAAGAATTAAATGAGCAAATATCAAAATTAAAAGATGAATTGGCAGATGTAAAAGATAGACACACAAGACTTATTGCAGAATTCGACAATTTAAAGAAAAGAAGTGCAAAAGAAAGAGAAGGGTTATACAATTCGATAATAGGGGATATAATATCATCATTATTACCAGTAATTGATAACTTAGAAAAAGCAACAGAAGCCGAGACAAAAGATGAAGAATATAAAAAAGGAATCGAACTTGTATTAAAGCAATTTAAAGATGTGCTTACAGCAAATGGAGTAAAAGAAATAGAGGCAGTAGGACAACCTTTTGATCCAGAATTACATGAGGCAGTAAGCATGATACAAGATGAAAAACTTGGAGAAAAAATAGTTGCACAAGAATATAGAAAAGGCTACATGATAGGCAACAAAGTTATTCGTCATTCTATGGTTGTTGTAGCAAACTAAAATTAATAAAAAGCTTCGTCTTGCGTTGTTAAATTTGCCATTAATAATCCTCGACGTACATAAAGTATGCCTCCGGTTATTAAGACAAATTTGCCTAGCAATACTTGCTTTTAATTAATTTAAAAAATTTTATATGTTATTAATTTTAAAAATTTATATAGATAGAACTTAAGAAAATTTAATATAGAAAAATAACTTTAGTATAGTAAAATAGGGAGGAAATTTATTATGGGAAAGATTATAGGTATTGATTTAGGTACAACAAATTCATGTGTTGCAGTTATGGAAGGTGGAGAGCCAGTTGTTATTCCTAATGCAGAAGGAAACAGAACAACTCCATCAGTAGTTGCATTTTCAAAAAATGGAGAAAGATTAGTAGGACAAATAGCAAAACGTCAAGCTGTTACAAATCCAGATAACACAGTTATATCAATAAAAAGAAAAATGGGTACAGCTGAAAAAGTTAAAATAGAAGGAGAAGAATTCTCTCCACAAGAGATTTCTGCTATGATATTACAAAAATTAAAGACAGATGCAGAAAATTATTTAGGACAAAAAGTTACACAAGCTGTTATAACAGTTCCAGCATACTTCTCAGATAGTCAAAGACAAGCTACAAAAGATGCAGGTAAAATTGCAGGACTTGAAGTATTAAGAATCATAAACGAGCCAACAGCTGCAGCTTTAGCATTTGGTATGGATAAAGAAGATCAAGACCAAAAAATAATGGTATACGATTTAGGTGGTGGAACATTCGATGTTTCTATACTTGATATCGGTGATGGTGTATTCGAAGTTCTTGCTACAAATGGTAATACACACTTAGGTGGAGATGACTTTGACCAAAGAATTATAGATTACTTAATATCAGAATTCAAAAAATCAAATGGAATAGATTTATCAACAGATAAAATGGCTATGCAACGTCTAAAAGAAGCTGCTGAAAAAGCTAAAATAGAGCTTTCTGGAATGCAACAAACACAAATCAACTTGCCATTCATTACAGCAGATGCTCAAGGACCAAAACACTTAGATGTAACATTAACAAGAGCTAAATTCGAAGAATTAATCAGAGATTTAGTTGATGCTACAAGAGTACCAGTAGAGCAAGCTATGAAAGATGCAGGAGTTACATCAGCAGATATTCATAAAGTATTATTAGTTGGTGGTTCAACAAGAGTTCCTTGTGTACAAGAAGAAGTTAAGAAAATAACAGGAAAAGATCCAGATAAAGGAATAAACCCAGATGAATGTGTTGCAATAGGTGCATCAATTCAAGGTGGTGTATTATCAGGTGATGTTAAAGACTTAGTATTACTAGATGTAACACCATTATCATTAGGTATTGAAACATATGGTGGTGTATTCACAAAATTAATCGAAAGAAATACAACAATACCAACAAAGAAATCACAAATATTCTCAACAGCAGCAGATGGTCAAACATCAGTTGAAGTACACGTATTACAAGGTGAACGTGAAATGGCTGCATACAACAAAACATTAGGAAGATTCCAATTAACAGGAATTCCAGCAGCACCAAGAGGAGTACCACAAATTGAAGTTATATTTGATATAGATGCTAATGGTATAGTTCACGTATCTGCAAAAGATATGGCAACAGGAAACGAGCAAAAAGTTTCTATTACAGCTTCAACAAACTTAACAGATGAAGATATAGACAAAGCTGTTAAAGACGCAGAAGCACATGCTGCAGAAGATAAAAAGAAGAAAGATGAAATAGAAGCTAGAAACGAAGCTGAAAGCCTAATGTACAACTGCCAAAAGACAGTAGATGAATTAGGTGACAAGATAAGCGGAGAAGAAAAAGCAAAAGCTACAGCAGAAATAGAGAACGTAAAGAAAGCTCTTGAAGGTTCTGACATTGATAAAATAAAAGAAGCAACAGAGAAATTAAAACAAGCTTTCTATGCAATGTCTGAAAAACTATATGCACAAGCAAATCCAAACGGAGCTGCAGGTGCCGGAGCAAATGCAGGAGCAGGTGCTGGACCACAAACAGACGCAAATGGAAATGTATACAATGCAGATTACAAAGTAGAAGACGACAAAAAAGACGAAAACAAATAATAAAAATCGCCCAATAGGGACGCCCCTTTTTGGGCGATTTTCTTAAATGTTTTTCGCCCCCAACGGGGAGTCCCTATTGGGCGGAAAAGGATAATTGTAGAAAAGGAGAAAGCAATGGCTGAAAAGAAGGATTATTATGAAGTCTTAGGTGTTGGAAAAACAGCAACAGATGACGAACTAAAAAAAGCATATAGACGTCTTGCAAAGAAATATCACCCTGATGCTAATCCAGATAATAAAGAAGAAGCAGAAGCAAAATTCAAAGAAGTAAATGAAGCATATGAAGTTTTGTCTAATCCGCAAAAGAGAAAAATGTATGACCAATTTGGAACAGCAGATCCAAGCCAAGGTTTTGGTGGTGCTGGAGGTCCATTTGGTGGAGGAACATATACGTATTCTACATCTGGCTTTGATGGATTTAGTGATATTTTCGGAGACTTAGGTGATTTATTTGGATTCGGAACTGGAAGATCATCAGCTAGAAATCCAAATGCTCCAAGCAAAGGTGCAGATTTGAAATATAGTGTAAACCTTACTTTTGAAGAAGCATATAGTGGAGTAAATAAAGAAATAAATATAACTAGAAATGAAAAATGTCCTACATGTTCTGGTACAGGTGCAAAACCTGGAACACATCCAGAAACATGCTCTATATGTGGAGGAAAAGGTACTGTTACAAAGATGCAGACTACTTTATTAGGACAAATGAGAGTCCAAACAACATGTTCAAATTGCCATGGAACTGGTAAAGTAATAAAAGATGTTTGTGATACATGTCTTGGAAAAGGAACGGTAAGAAAACAGGCTAAAATAAATCTAAAAATACCTGCTGGAATTGACGATGGTCAAACAGTAGTATTAAGAGGCGAAGGTGAACCAGGAACTAATGGTGGACCAAATGGAGATATATATGTAACAGTAAATTTGAAGAGACACAGCATATTTACTAGAAAAGATGATAATGTATATTGTGATATTCCAATCACATTTACACAAGCAACACTTGGCGCAGAGCTGGAAATTCCACTAGTAGATGGAACAAAAACGACATATAAAATACCAGAAGGAACACAAACAGGCACAAAATTCACAATAAAAGACAAAGGATTTGTACACATTAATTCTGGTTATAGAGGAAATCTAATATTCACAGTGCAGGTACAAGTTCCAAAACGTTTGTCTAAAGAACAAAGAGACATACTTGTAGAACTTGCAAAAACTATGAATGAACAACCTCCAGTAAAAAAGAGAGGAATATTTGGATAAAATAAACAATTTTGAACTGACAGAGAAAAATAAAGTTTCCTGTCAGTTTTATTATTTATAAAAATTTTTATAAATAATAAACTTTGAGGTTGTTTTTCTTGCAAATTTTATAAAGATTGTGCTATAGTATAAATGTTAGATATAAGGAAAGGAATTATATTAATATGGATAAAAAGAAAAAAGAAAAGAAATATATTTTTGGAATAATAGGAGGTTTTATACTAGGTTTAGTATTTTCTATATTAACGACAGCAGCATATATTTATACCGATTTTATTGGAATACTTGGTGCAATATTGTTTATTGGAATTTTTGAGTATTTTGGATATAAAATATTTCAAGGAAAAATAGATAAAAAAACGCCATGGATTATTATGGGATTATCAATTGTAAATGTGTTAATAATGTCTTTTATGATTATTCCCGTGGCTTTGTTAGTAAAGTCAAATATACAATTTAGCTTTAAAGAAGCAGTAAATTTATATAAAAATTCAAACATATCACTTAATATAGTACAAGATTGTCTACTTTCATTGGTGTTATCATTATTGGGGTCATATGCTATAGGTACTGTTATAAATAAAAAAGTTATGTTAAATGTTAATAAGGTAAAATTATTTTCATCTGACAATAAGGAAAAACAGGAATATAAGGAAGTTGCTATTAACGCTACAAAATCAATATTTGAAAAACTAGAGGCAACAGATGAAGCAAAGGCTGTAAAAAAAGAAGATTTAATTGAACAAATTAATAATAAAAATGCAAAGGAATATATTAATTATCTATACAGTTTACGCATTATAAAGAAATATAAAGGAAAATTACAAGACATGAGTTTTTCAACAAATTTGTTAATTAGTAGTGATATGAGCAAAAAGGATGTAGAAGAATTCATCAAGGAATTATCATATGTAAATCACCTTTACTTTTTAGAAAAAGATATCGAAAGAATTGGGATAAACACTTCTGAAGTATATAACTATTTTGTAGAAATTATATATTCAAAATACAAGCAAGGCTACAATATTTTATGGGACATCTTTAGTGGTGATATACTTCAACAGTTAAACAATGGAAAGATGGTCATTCCAATTGAAGATAAAGAAGGAGATACAGAATATTTTGGAAAGAGGTATTCTTTAATGGAGGTGAGTTTAGATGATAATATTTGATGAAAGGCAAAGAGTTGAAGATTTATTAAAAAATGGATTTGAAAGTAAAACTGCACTATTAGATTTCATTTTGTTAGGGAAGTATTTAATAGCAGAAGGATATTCTGGAAATGAATTAAAAAACGAGCTTATAAAAATTCTTTCTGATAAACAAGAATTAATTCCAGCAAGTTATCTTCCTACAATAATCCCTAAAATTATAAGGGTAGCAACAAACAATCCCCTACAAGAGAAGAAAACTGTATATATAACAAAAAATGAGTTAGATATTATTGAAGGGTTCTCAGAAAAGGCTCAAAGAATAGCTTTTGTGTATCTTGTTTGTTATAAATTTTATGATAAAGAGTTTGCAATAAAACCTATAGAAGTAAAGAGATTTGCAAAACTAACAAACTTGAGAAATAATCAATTGTTCTTGTTAGAAAATGAGTTGTTTAATAAGGGATTTCTGTCAGAAAAAGAGACTAGGACAGACTTGTTTTATATAGTAAACCTTCCTAAAAATGATGATTCTGAAATAATGATTAAAATAAGTGATTATCGAGATTTTATTCTTAACTATGAAAAATATAAAGGAATGAACATTATAAAATGTAAGATGTGTGGAAAGTTAATAAAAAGGAATAGTAATGCTCAAATATATTGTAAAGATTGCAAGAAAGAAAAAGATAGAGAGAAAGTAAAAAAATGTAGACAGAATAAGAAAAATTTGTAAATGTAACCAATAGAAAATTCTCAAACATATGTTCGCAATTGACTTACAAGGATTGATATACAAAAACTAATAAATGAATAAAGATATATATTTTAGAAAGGTGGGATTGTAGAAAAGATGACAGAATCTGAAAAGGAAGATTTAGAATTTTTCAGAAAAAGGGCTGAAGAAATGAGAAAATCAATAGATTATAATAATGCAGGAAGACGTAAAGTGGAATGTGGAAAAACTTATGTGGTTAAGCAGCTTATGGAGAGAATAGACCTTCCTTTTGAAATGACAAAAGTAGAGAAGCATAGGCTTTTAGCGTCAATATTAACTTGTTGTGAAGATATCCAGGAAGAAGCTTTCTTGAGGGGAGAAGGTATAATATATACTTTAAATGGGTATTTAAAGAAAACAGAAGTGAAAGCTAGAACAAGAAGATACAGTGAATCTTTAAATCAGAAGTGGCTCCCACCAAAATATAAGATAGTATATCAGCCTGGCATGAGGGTAAAGACTTTGAATAAGGCTTTAGAAAAGATGTCTTATAAAGATGTACCAACAGAAATGCTAGAGAAAACAAAAGAAGAAATATATAAAGAGTTTGTTGAGCAGGATGATGAGACAGAAAATTAGAATATTTATAGAAAGGATTGATTAAGTATGGCAAAATCAGGAATTGTAGAAAATCACACTTTAGTGGCACAAGGAAAAATGAAAATTGAAAATGGAGAAATTCATTTAGAAGATGTTTTAGGAGTAGGAGAAATAAATCTAGCTGACTTACTAGCAGCATTTGATGAAGAGACTGTTAAAATATCAGTAGCAAAAAGAGACGAAATGGTAAAAAGTGAAGAAGAAGATTATTAGAGAATAGGTGGATGCCATGGAATTTTTAGATAAGGATAAGTTTTTGAATAGACAAAAGAACGAATCTCCAAAAGAGTTTCAAATAAGATTATGTAAAAATAGAAAAGAATATGATTTAACTTGGGATGAGGTAGCTCACATATTAAATGAAGAATATGATGAAAAAAAATCAGAATCTGTTTACAGAAAATGGTGGTATGCATTTAGTGATGGATGTGAATATACTAACAGTATGTATAAAGACATTCCAAAGGGGACTACAAAAGAAGACATTGAAGCTGTAAAAGAAATAAATGAAGATGAAAATGCTACAAAACAAGTCGAAATTGAAATACAAGGAAATGGAACTCAGACAAGTACAGTTAGAGTGAAGCTTACAGAAGAACAAAAGAAAGATGCAGATTACTTGTTAAGAGTTCATGGATATGACCCAAATCAATGGGAAATTGTTAATGCAAAGCAAACAATTTGGAACCAAAACAGTAACAAAAAAGGAATAATTGATTTATATTCTAGTAAAATTACTGTGAAACCAAGAAAAGGTTTTAATTGGAACGAAGAAAACATAAGAAAAATTTTTGATTCATTAGGAACAGATAAAGTTTTCGAGCCAGAAATCTATGAAGAAAAAGAAAATGATAAAAACCTATTATTCATTCCATTAGCAGATATTCATTTTGGATTATATGCAACAATGGAGCTTTCTGGGGAAGACTATAATACTAGAATTGCAAAAAGAAGAGTTAGATATGTTATAGATAAAATTTTAGAAAGAACTCAAGATAAACATATAGATAAAATTATATTTTTGGTTGGTAATGACGGTATTAATGCTGATAATATTGCTGGAACAACAACTAGTGGAACACCACAAGATAACCAATTAAATTGGTTTGATACAATCAGACAATTTACCGAATTAATGATAGAGGTGTTAGATAGATTAGAACAAATAGCTCCAGTATTAGCATTTCTTGTTCCAAGTAATCATGACTTACATAGTATGTTTGGGATATGTGAAACATTGAAAGCATATTATAGAAATAACCCAAATATAACAATATGTGGAGAAGCGACACAAAGGAAATATTTCAAGTTTGGAAAGAATATGATTGGCTTTAGTCATGATGAGAAAGAAAAGAATGTAGCTAAAATTATGGCGGCAGAACAACCAAAGATATGGGGAGAAACAAAGTTTAAATATTTTATGATAAGTCATCTACACCATGAGATTGTAAAAGATGATTATGGAGTAGATATAAGAAGATTGCCTACAATATCAGGAAGGTCTTATTGGACGAATAAGTGTGGTTTTGTAGGAACAAAAAAACAAGGACAAGCTTTTATCTTCAATGAAGATGAAGGACTTGTAGACTTGATTAATGTAAACATTTTAGATTAGAGTAGAAGGAAACTTCTAGGAATTTGGTTATTTTAGAGATAGTTTTTGATTAAAATTAAAAAGAGGAGTGATTATAGTGGTATTTACTAAACTAGGAAATGATATTTTAGTTAATAATATATCTCTATTGTATATCAAATTAAATTCAGACAAACAAGCAATAGAATATGTATTAGCTAACAGAAAAAAAATTGTAGAAAAATTTGATACATTAGAAGGAATGTATGCTGCATATCAAGCAATTGATACAGAGGGGTTAATTCAATTAATTGATGGGTACATGTTAAACGCAATGAGAGTTGAAACAATAGAAAATCCAAAATATGACAAAACAAGAATTGAATATGGTTTTGGTATTTTAGGAAAAGTTTCTGAGAAATATAATACAGAAACAGAAGCAAAAACAGCATTTGATGCTATTGAAAAAGATAATTATATAGAAATTGAAGATAATTATTATATTAGTACAATTAGTATTGATGGATTGCAAAAAGACCCAGTTAATGATAGTGCTGTAGCATATACTTTAGGAAATGGAAAAACAGTAAAAGCAGTATTTGAAAATTCTGAAGCAGCTGACAGTGCATTAGAAACAACTGTAACGGCACTAGAAAGTTATGAATACACAGCTCCAGCAGCAGATTCAAGAAGTTATTTAAAAATTACAAGTGCAACAAAAACTACTGGTGGAGACAACACAGAAGATTACTACAAAAATATGGATTTAATTACTGTTACAAGTACAGATAATACAATAAATGTAGTTGCAACAAGTCCATTAAATGCGTTTACAAATTCAGTTGGAATGAAAAATACTTGGTATGGTTTGTTAGTTGACTTAGGAATATCAAGAGATAAGGTTGTCGCACTAAAAGGATATTCATTTGACAGTAACGAAACAAATGCGGCAGAAGCTCAAAAATGGGGAGCTACAAATGAAAATCAATTTATTTTATGGTTAACTGGAGACCAAAACCAAGAAAATAGACAAATTATATTTGGAGCAAGTGATAATTCTGTAAGACCAACAATAATTAATATTAAATTTACAGTTAATCCAAATTTAAAAGAAGAAATGTCAATTGCAGAAGTTTCTAGTCTTGAAAACTTAAAGAAAGTTATGGGAGACAGTACAATAAAAACAGTTAATTTAATGGCAGATATAGAAAATATTGGAGAAGTAATTACATTTTCAAATAAAGTAACATTTAATGGAAATGGACATAAATTAGCATTTACTTTAACAGGACAAAATTTAGTATTTTTACAACCATCAACAGTTAATGACCTAACAGTAGAAAGTCAAGGAACAGATGGCTGGACATCAACATATGCTGCTCAAGTTTATAATGGTAAAGGTTATGTGTTAAATAATGTAAAATTCACAGGTGGAAATGCAGGATTATTAGTAAATGGAGCAACTGCTACAGTTACTGATATAGATGTAAGCGGAAACAGTTTTGGTGGAATAGAAGTTTCTAAAGGAAGTCTTGCAACAAATCCATCAACATTATATATAGAAGGTGAAGTTATAAACACAACAGAAGCATATAGCAAACCAACCGTATGGACAGATGGAGAAGGAGTGGATAATAAAGTTATCGGTGGAAAATTCTTTGAAAATGCTGAAGTAAAAGCTGGACAAGTACAATATTATTTAGTTGAAGCTAATAGTGTTGCACCAGAAGGTGTAGAAGATACAGAAGAAACTGTTCAAGAAACAGAAGAAGTTCAAAAAGAACCAGAAAATGTTGTAGAAGCAGACACAAATGAAGCAAGTGAAGCTAATAACATTGATATGTATGGAATTAGTACATTATCACTAGAACCAGAAATTCAAAATGTGGAAACAGAAAAAGTAACAGAAGAAGAAACTACAACAATTTCAAAAAAGAAAAATAAAAAAAATAAATAAAAAAATGGGAGCTGATACGCTCCCTAACCTATCGGAATGTAGTTCAGTTTGGGAGAACGCCCGTTTTGGGAGCGGGAGGTCATCTGTTCGAGTCAGGTCATTCCGACCAGCAAAAAGTAGAACATATTATCTTGGAAATTTTTTATTATTAGGAGGAATTTAATATGTTAGATAAAATTGATTTATTATTTGATGATTTAGGATGGGATAAAAGTTTCTACTCATTTTTGAGAAGTGAAAAAGACCAAACACCATATAGTGTTATAAGAGAAGATGATGGAAAAATGATTCTAGTACATAATGTATTGGGAGTAAATAAGGAAGATTTGGAAGTCAAATTAAGAAGTGAAGATGGACAAAGAATTTTATATATTACAGGACAAACGGTAGATGATATTACTAAGAAAAAATATAGTATAAATTCTAGGTTTGTTATAAAGAATGGAAATAAGATTAAAGAAGTAACAAGTGAAGCTAGAAATGGATTATTATATATAACAATTCAATTTGAAGTTGAGCCAGAAGAAACAATAGAAATCAAATAGCTTTTAGATAAAATAGAACATTATTTTTAACCAAGAAAAAATATGTTCTACTTTTTTATGCTACCTTAGCTCAACTGGCAGAGCACCGCTCTTGTTCAACAGACTCTTTCGTGAAGGAGGAATATGTTAGAAACAAAACAAAAAGGGTTAGTCGTAGAATTAGAGTGTATAACATATCTATATAAATTAGGGTATCAGGTTAGTACACCATATGGAGAAAATTCAAGATATGACTTAATTGTAGATATAAATGGAAAATTGATTAGAATTCAATGCAAAAGTTGTGTGCTTGGGGGAGATGGAGATTTTATCCACTTTCGTTGTGTAAGTGTAAGAAAAAATACACAAAAAACAAGAAGAAGAAAGTACACATCAGAAGAAATAGATTATTTTGCAACTTATTATGATAGTCAATGTTATTTGGTTCCAGTAAAAGAATGTTCAACAGAAAAAAGTTTAAGATTTAATCCACCTAAAAATGGGCAAAGAAAAGGAATAAGTTTCGCTGAGGATTATACAGCAGAAAAACAAATAGAAAAAATACTAAACGAAAAATGAGCATTGTGAACTAAAGCGAAGGTTCTCAGTTCAAGTCTGAGAGGTAGCTCCAAGAAACAAGAAAAATAGTAGATAAGGTTTTAGAAAGGATGTGATTTTTTGGCAAGACCTAAGAAAAGTTCGTCAGATACTCCAATAGATTTAGAGATAATGGCAGATTTAAAGAAACAAACAAAGAAAACAAATAGAAAAAGTGCGAGGTCAACAAATAAGAAGAAATTAATAGAAAAATATGGATTGACAGGAATTGAAAAGAATAGTATTCCAGTAGAACTACAGGCAAAAGAGACTATAAAAAAACTAGAACAGACAGTAAAAGATTTAAAGAAATATGGAAATCCAGAAGTTTTTGAATTTATTCCTTCAGAAGTTGCACAAGAAGTCACAGACATGAAAGATTATCTGGACTATTTAGGAAGTAAAAGTAATAGATTTGAAGTGTTTGTTGAGAGTAAAAGAAATTATATAGCAATACCAGATTCTATGTATTATTGTGTAAAATGTGGACAATACAAGATTGGGAATTTTTTTTATAAAAATAACTCATATGCAAATGGAGTAATACCATTTTGCAAAGATTGTTTAATGGACATGGGAAGAGCATTTTATAAAAAATATGACAGTTTAGAAAAAACATTAATCTTGATGTGCCTATATACAAACACAATATATCATAAAGAAACCGCAGATTTAGCAATAAAAAATATGATGTTAAAAGAAGATGACCCTGGCATGATGTACCATTATTATAGAGTTGAATGTGATGTCGGTGGAATATTTTCAAACTTTTCAAAAAATGGACAAACCTTCGAAATGAGTAATTTTGATGGAAATATATTTAAGTTTGTAACTCCAGGGGAGAAAACTCCAGTTGCATTTTTCCCAGACCAAAATGAGGGAAAGACTATTGAAATGAAAAGAACGGAAGAGAATGACTTAAAGAATAAATGGGGTGCTGGATTTACGACAGATGAATATAATAGAATGGAAAAATTATTCAATGAATTGGCAAAATTTAAGTCAAAAAAAAATGTAATTCAAACCAATGCTTTAGTAGAATATGTAAGATTAAAGATAAAATTAGATAATGCAGTAGGAAAAGGTGACTTAAAAGAAATAGAAAAATGGCAAAAATTAACTGATAGTGCTGCAAAAAATGCAGGAGTAAGATTAGACCAATTGACAGCAGAAGATATGGGAGAAGGCTTAGATAGTTGGACAACATTAGTAGAGTTAGTTGAGGAATATGATTCAGTCATTCCAATAATGCCAAAAATGAAGAAAATGCCATATGATGACATAGATTTTATAATTTGGGAAGTTGTAAATTATTGTAGAAGATTAATGGAACTCCCAGAAGTAGATTATGAAGATGTATGGAATTATATAGATGAAAGATTTTTAGAGGAAATGAAAAGAAGAGGATATACAGAAAGACAGATTGAAAAAGAAAAAGAACAACGCCATGCAATTTTCAAAGAGTTAGGAGATAATTATATAGAGCCTCTTTGGTTAAATCCTAATCTAAAAGAGGAAGAGGGGGAAGAAGAGGATGTATAATAAGCAAAAAACTCCTGAAGATTTTTCTGCAAATTCTCCTTTAAGAAAACCAATGTTCTTTGAACATTTTTCAGGAAATATTCATAAATATTCAGAAATGGTCAGTTTTTTTAGGTAAGAAAGGAAAAGCTATGGCAAATTTACATATTGACACGCAATGTGGATGGAAATATAAGTGGACAGAAGAAGAAGATAATATTGTAAGAAAATATTATCCAATTAATGGTTGGGAGAAGGTTCATGAACTTCTTCCAAATCGAAAAAAAGCAGGAATTCAATGCAGAGCAAAAAAATTGCAAGTAAAACAATTTCAATATAATAGTAGATATTTTGAAAATATTGATAATTGCAAAAAAGCATATTGGTTGGGCTTTTTATATGCAGATGGATATGTAACTACAGAAAATAGATGGGGATTGGAATTACAATATGAAGATATTGGGCATATGGAAAATTTTTTAAATGATATGCAATGTAATATTCCAATAAAAGTAAGAGAAAGAAATGGACATAAATATTGTTTATTTCAAATAAAAAATTCAAAAATGTATAATGACTTGGTACAAAATGGGATAGTTCCCCAAAAAACATATAAAATAGAATTTCCATCATTTTTAAAGGCAGATGAAACAATGTTATTTAGTTTTATTTGTGGTTTTTTCGATGGAGATGGAACTTATTTTTATAAAAGTTCAAAAAGTAGAGAAGTTTCATGTGTCTGTAAAGTAAGAGAGTTTGTTGAATCAATACAAGATATTTTAAGAAATAAAGGTATTGAAAGCCATATTAAAGAGCAATATGAATTGTTCTATCTAAGAATATATAAAAAGACAGATATGCAGAAATTTATAGAAATAATGCTTAATTTACCTGTAAATATGCTAGAAAGAAAAAAATGTAAAGCTATAGAAATTTTAGAATATTGCCTCGCATAATAGAAATGTTATGTTGTAATCTCGTGAACCAGTAAATGCTGGGTGTCAGTCAAATGAATAGTAATACTAGGAAATGAGTATGAGTTGACTGGCTAACAGGGGAACCTAAGTCAAAAGATATGGTAATCCTGTGCCAAGCCTATAAGAAATAGGAAGGTCAAACGACTATCCGAAAGGAGTAGCTTGTAAGTGAAATTCTTACTTGCGAAGTGCCACACACCCTTCGGGGTGAAGATATAGTCTAAACCGTTATTTGAAATAAAATAAGTTAAAGTATTGGGAAACCAACGGTATAAATTGATAATTTTTAGCACTGACAACAAAATAATGATAAATGCTTTACCAGAAAAAAGATATCCAATAACATATGATAAAAGAAAAGCTCCAAACCAAAAATTAACTCAAAAGAACCTAATAAAAAATGACTTAAATGGATTTGGGTCAAGAATAGGACAAATAACAAATACAGCAAGCACAATGATAGCAAAACAAGCTTCATTTGAAAAAGGAAGTCCAGAATGGGAAGAGTTAGAACTAAGAATTAAACTTTTACGTATGTATCAAGGTGAAGAAATTGATTAAAGTTAGTCACTTTATGTAGTAATACATATCGAATAATATTGTGAACACGCAGAGCGTGGTGTATCTCTAACATAAATATATGGTATGCTAGGAAATGGGTATTTTATAGAGATGCTAACAGGGAAAATCTAAATTAAAATCAAAAACAATAAAAAAAGGTGGAATTAAATGTATAAATATTCGGCAAAGGGAATATATCAAATTGAATGTTTAGTTAATCATAAAAAATATATAGGACAATCTAAGGTTGCTATTGGAACAAGGGAAAATGCACACTTTCTAAATCTTAGAAGAGGAATCCATTATAATAGAGAAATGCAAAATGATTATAACAAATATGGGGAGGAAAATTTTGAATTTAGTTTAATTGAGGAAGTAGAAGATATAACAAAGCTTGATGAAAGAGAAAAGTTTTGGATAAAAGAAAAAGATACTATGAATATTGGATATAATCTATGCTTGGGTGGGGCAGGGGCTCCACGGAATAAAAAGGTCGAAAGAAACAAAAAAGATGATAGGGAAGAAAAATGCTATCAATATGCTAGGGAAAAAAGCATCATTAGAAACAAGAAAGAAAATGTCTAATAGCCATAAGAGAATTCCAATACATCCAAATTCTTTAAAGGCACTTTTAAAAACTGCAAAACGACCGTTGACACAAGAAATGAAAGACTATCTTAGGGAAATAAATTCAGGAGAGAATAATCCAACTCATAAATATTCTGATAAAGAAGTTTTAAAGGCAAAGGAACTACTTGATAATGGGCTATCAATAAGAAAAGTT
>ENA-OOXJ01001155-OOXJ01001155.1-human-gut-metagenome-genome-assembly--contig:-NODE-1155-length-18316-cov-14.685395_pt1 | contig 18316 bp, 16 predicted proteins | sample MGYA00241587_ERZ501343 | MGnify/ENA primary metagenome ERZ501343 (study PRJEB25962, sample SAMEA2042918) | human gut metagenome | biome: human gut; feature: human-associated habitat; material: faeces... | reverse complement strand
GACTCATAAATCTACCCTTAATCGTGTATTGGATGATAGTTGCGGATTTTAGGATTTCATCATTTATTGGGACCATTTCATCTTTGTCCATTATATGGAGATTTTGGCCACAAACTGCTTTTAACTTATTAATTATTAATAACTGAGGATTGTTGTCATCATAAAAGTTATCAATATATGTCTGAAATCGCAAATCCTTTTTTCCACTTCTAAGCAATTTGACATAGTCCTCAACAAAGACATTTCCGTCTTGAGTTTCTAGAACGTCATCTGGGATAAAAGGCCATTGAGTCCCATTATACAAATAGCGTTTTTTTGCTGCGTTAATGTGGTCCTGAATTTCATCAATAACAGTACTCGGAATAGATATTGTACAATTTGCCTTATTAAGAGATTTTATCATCTCTCGATATATTACACTATATTTTGCCTTACTAGTCAATGCATTTAACGCTACATCGGTATCGATAATAAAAGTCTTTGTACAAAGTTTTGTAAGCTTAAAATTTCGTAAAGAAGGATCTAAATTTAATACTTCCATAGCAACATATGCACGAGCCCATTTTTCTAAGATATCTTTTTCTTGTTTAGTCGGATTATTAATGACGTCAGCCAGCGCTCCAACTAATGCTTGTCCTAATTTAGATGACAAACCTTTACGAGCAACATCTACTGCATTAGGAATGTCAACATCTTCTTCTTGCTTTAATCCCCAAAAGGAGTATCCATATAATTGAAAATATGTTGATAGTGCATTTCTGATATTTTTTTTAACTTTACAAGTCTCGCTTGAAATATCCAAATGTCCAATTTCTGTTATTCGAGCTATAATCCCATTGATTAACTTCTCTGTTTCTGTTTCAATATTCATGAAGAAGTCTTTACCGGATGAACTGCAGTCTTTATATTTGTTGTTATCTGATACAATATATTTTTTGGCTATCAACTGGCTAATGTGCAGAAGTATGTCTTTCGTCGTATAATTCAAAGCAAATCGTTCCTTCAATATATCCAGGATATTCTCAATGGTATACTCGCCTCCTCCGTAAATTATAATAGAGAATATAGCTATTGGCAATAAATCTTTCTTATTGTTTTTTATTTTATGACTATTAAATAGTAATATACTCTTGAGCATTGAGTCCTCTAATGCGTCGCCACCCGTTAGCATGAAGGATGATATGTTGTTATTTGTCATATGTTTTATTAATTTTAATTGTATCTAACGTATTACGATGATTTATTTGGATAGATTGTATTAGTTCATCATATTGTTCTTTATTTAATGTGCTAATTCCGAATTTATTACTGATGCAAACAGACAAAAAAGGTGAAACTACAAAGGCTAAAAATGCTATAAAGATTGCCCATTGACTAATCCTATTCGCTCTTTTAGCTAGATAAAATTCAAATGATGTGTATCCATTTTTGATATATTGCTGCAATCCAGCCGTTGGAAAGACAATTGCACTAAAGAAATGTTTTAAATCATTAAGGACGATTGGCGGCAGTTCATTTCCATTCAAAATTGGCCTCCCATCTTTGCATATGTCATGATGTCCATTTGAATTGAGTTGTAATATAAGAGATGGCCCAATAGATATTTGGGATACTTGTTGCATTTTACGATCGTCTTGCTTGTCCTCATAATATAAAACGTAGGAGTCTGTGAGTTCTTGTGGAAATGTATAAATCAGATTATTTTCTTCCAGTTCTCGTAAAATAGAAAGAAGTTCTGTTAATAGATAAAAAAAGCCGGCAACGTTATCTTGATTATTTTTTTTGATGGCTATTAGAACTTCTACGGTTTGTTTTGTTTCATCAAGTAAAAGAGCATATTGGTCTTTCTTGAAATAGATGCGGCTAAGCAGTTCTCCTAAGGTTTGGTTGTTATTTATACCCAATTCTGCAATGGCTTTAATAGCCTCTTTTGTTATTGATTCCATATTCAAACATTCTGAAAAATGACAGGTAGGTTCTTGATAGTATATGAAATAGTTATTTTTTTAACGTTATTTTGAGACCAAGCCCCAATGCCTCCGAAACTTTCTCGATAAAAGCCTTTTTCATTGGATTATTGCTGTGGGTAATCAGCAGCCATCCACCTCCTAATTCCTTTTGACTTCTGCCGTATTTCGTATCCCGACGATTCGAAATCACCGGAACCTTACAAAACTTCAGGTTTTGCTCCTCAACCACCTGGCGAACCTTAGTCACACCAATCTTCTGCACAACCGTAACCAACGTTTTGGCAGCAGTCTTCTCCTCGATTATCGTCCCATCTGGAAAGATCACCGCCATGTCTCTTGCCGGACCTCTCTCAATTTTATCCTCCGAACTTGAATTACGATTCTGATGCGTCACTTCCGAATCGAGCACCATCTCCTTGGCATCTGTCAGTTCTGCGGCGAAATTACGCTTGCGACTGAGATGCACACTTAGCGGCTGGCCAGGTACATAATCCACTACCAGCACAAGCTCCCGCTTTACTGGTTGCAATGCGGGTTCTATAGTCTTGCTCAGTACCGGAAGAATCTCTTTCTTGATAATCTCCTCCTCCAGTTCACTGGCCTTCTTTTCAAGATCTTCATTGACCGGAAGCCCCTCTTTGCGCAGGGTCTCCATGGCTTTGTATAAATCGCTTAATCGAGACATAATATTTGAGTATCTATTTGAGACGACTCCTCAGAGTATCTCTATTTTTTTATTCTTGGGAAGGAGTTCTTCATATATGGCATATAACGAACTTTCTTTGTGCAACGAAACAAAAACAACTACATCTGCCTTGTTTGCAATATACCGATTACGGGCTAATGCAGAGTCCCTGGTTTGGCGTGGCGTATTACATACCGAAATAACTTCCATCCTTCCCGATTCTATATACGCCTCATATTCTTTAGGGAGCTTTTTATATGGGGCCCGCGCCAAAACCATTTGAATGCGACACGTGCCTTTGAGCAGGAAATGCAACACATCGCGTTCGAGTTGTGAACTGAAACCACTGGACACAACAACCTCCTGTCGACTAATTTCGGTTGCCCAATCATAACAACGCATAATCGACTGTGAAGATATCTTACTCGATGCCAGAAGAGCGATCTTATTCATCTAATTTGTTATCTTTACAATATTTCTCTACTACAGGAATAAAGTTTTCATACCAATACCATTCTTTTCCTCCCACCAAACATCCATATTTATTATCATTTCTTGCGTTAATCTTCTTCCAACATTGAACAAAATGATATTGATTCAACTTTGCATATCCTTTTTGATGCATTTGCTCTATGATGGCCTTCGGTAAGAATTTAGGTTTCTCACGCTCCTTAATAATCTCATACTCTTTATTAAGGCCCTCTGCCATAGGAGAATCTACAGGAATAAATTCTATAACCTTATCTGCCTGCCCTTTTCTGTTTACCATCTTACGAACAAAGAGAACTCTATATGAGTATTTTGGATTATTATAGACCTCATCCTCAATCGATTCATCAAATGATGTTATATATGCAGATATGTTGGGTGGCAGTTCACTATAATCTCGCAGTTGATTCACTTGTGGCTCAGATATCGAGCTAAATTGTAATGAGAATGATAAATGGTTACTGATACCATATGCACTATCAATATATTTTTTTATTGCCTCATCAAAGTTGATGCAACAAGCCTGGAATCTTGCACTTAACGCATTATCTATTTTTGTTGTCATTTGGTGCTCTATTTCATGCCTTAGTCCAATCAAAAATCTTAAATTATCTTTTACAACCGGATCCAGAGGACAATCATCATCATTTAGGCAGCGTTCTAATTCCCATCTTTTTTTAGCTCCATATTTTGTTTTATCATATCTTTTCCGACCGGCATCAGTTTTCTTGTAGTAACAATAATCTATTTTCCTTGCCCGATAATAGGCATGCATTAAATATGTCCATGCAATAATAGACAAGATAATGAATGTCTCCGCCTTAAATTGTATATTGGGATTATTATATATTTGTACAGCAGACAACATAGCTTCTCTAGCTTTTGTTGCCAATTCGTTCTTTATTGAACCGATTCTCCGATTTCGCTTCATAGCAGATATTTTTAATCATTTAATTCATCGCCCATACGATATTTGATATCATAATTGATGATGAAGTCAAGCTCCTCGTCCGTAAAGTTATAATATTGCGCTAAAATCTTATCAATCTCATCGATAATTGATTTGGAAAGTTTAGGGTAGTACTCATCATATTCAACATAACCTGTAGTTTTGTATGAGCATCTTTTTCGACCTTTTTTCGCCCATAGATCGGCCATAAGTTTCTTTACCACCAATATTAGCTCTGTTGAATAATAATAATCAAATGGCATTGAACCAATAACTGTTTTTGTAAAGTTATGTCCATCTGAAAAATTTATATAAAACCAATAGAAAAGCGATGAGTTCATCAGTCCAGTAAATATGTCTCTATCAAAATCTACATTAAAATAATAGTATTTGTCACCTGTAGATTCTGATACCTTATCTCCATAAAAGTATGATTTACAGTTCAAAATTTTCCCAAAATAGCCATAGCCATAGCCATAATAAACATAATTATTATTTTTTGACTTACTCTCATAATTTAGAACCGTCTTTTTACAATTCCAAACCTTTCTCGCAATTGATTCTTCAATACTTGATTTTATTTTAAGTATTGAAAATTCCCTTCGTGAAACATTTGAAACATAATAAGATATAGTCTGAAATAGTTGATTTCTACATATAGAATAAAATTTTGTATATCCTGTAGTTGCAATATTATTATCAGGATGTCCAACCTCTAAAATTGGAATTACAACACGGATATGCTGTAAGTTATCAAAAAGTTTACCAGGCCTATCATCAAAGAAAGCAATAGAAGAATATTCCGCATAATTAAACCATACATTTTGAAATGTTTGCATTCTTGGTGTACAAAAAGCTGACATCTGAATTATCATTCCATTTCTTGATGATATGTGAGAACATAGCAAACTACGTTCTATTATATATGCATATAAATTACCTGCTTCCAAACACCTTATATTGGATATTTGATAGGTATCTCTAACTTTACTATATTCAACATACGGAGGATTTCCAATAATCACATCAAACCCACCGTAACCGTGCATAATCTGGTAGAACTCGGCTATCCAATGGAATGGCTGATGAGTTTTTTCCCATGCCTCAAATGAAGTTCCACCAGTCGCAGAAAACAACTGTCGGTCAAGAAGATTCGTCAATTTTGTCAATCTTTCCTTTAATTCTATCTTTGCCGTTTTCACCGATTCCAGATCATCATGATCTGCCAATTGCTGTGTGCGGAATATATCATATGCTTTGCTTACTTTCTGCATCTCTGTTTCCACTCTTTCGCGAAACTCCTGCTGTGTAAACAAATCGGCATCCGAGCCTGCCACTATTTCATCCTCCGTAGCATATCCGACAAGCGTGTTACCGCAGCGGATATTAAAATCGATATCGGGCAGCGGATCAAGTCCAAGATTTGGTGCCCGTCGATCAACCTCAACCACGGCAACCATCTTCAGGAAAAGACGCAGTTTAGCTATTTCGGTTGCCTCATGCATAATATCCACACCGTAAAGGTTGCGCAGGATGATACTTTTGTAGATGAAGTACTGGATATTGGAACGATAGCGATTTTGTATTTCGCCCATCTCCTCCTTGAACAAATGCGGATTCTGCTGGCTCCACTCCATCATGCGATCGATACAAACCTCATACAAAGGCTCCAGAATATTCATTGCCGCAAAAAGGAATGCACCCGAACCGCAGGTAGGATCGAGGATAGTAATCTTCTGCAGCGCATGATAGAAACACCCGACAAATCTATGGTTATCGGTCATTGCAAGCAAATCGGCTACAAACGAACGAATATCCAGATTATAGGTGATAAAATCATTAATCTGAGTAATCTCGCCTTCCGATATCTTATGCAGAACCGTATCGCACCGCTGAAGCCGATCAATAGTTTCACGCCATATTTCTGTAGGCAAGGCCCACGGTTCGGGAGTTTTGTTATTCCAATCCTTACGCCGTTCCAGCAGATTCGGCGAGGTCGTATCGAGACCATCCGCGATGTCGGCTGGAATGCGCGATTTCCAATCGGAGGAGTATCCCTGTTTTACGGCATCGAAGATATATTTATCCCCGCTCGCCTTAAGCGTTTGCCAGACGTAACCTTGTGGAGAAAACATGCTCCCCATTTTCTGCGATGCGTCTTTAACCTTGTCCAGCAAGAATGGAAGGATGCAATTACGGCCAATATATTCAGTAATATCCTCCTTGGTATAGTAAGCACCCATCTGGGCTCTATCATTGATATACTGCTCAAAAATATAGCCCAGCACATCGGGATTGATATCCTTTCCGGAGGCAGATATACGAGTATCAAGATGCCACCGCCACTTATCGAAGAACTCAAATAGGTGCTCGAATGCCTCGTCCGCAATATCAATATCGTGATAGTCTAACTCTATCTGATGGCAATCAAACATACCGCCATTCAGATATGGGATACGGCCATATATCGTCTCAAAATCACGGTTATGCGTAGGTGTGTTCAATCCATCCTGGAAAAGTTGCATCAGGAAACCCTGATAGAAAGATTTGAAAAACCGATTTTCACCTCTCTCGTCCTGGCACCATTTCAACTTATCGCGTAAATAATTCACATTGCCATCGAGGAAGCCTTTTTTCTGAATAAAATAACAGAACATCAGGCGGTTCAGCATCACCGAAGCGTACCACTGCTTATTTCGGTTGTTTTTCAACTCGACGGCGTCATCAATACCGGTAATAAACAAGGCAAAAGCGTTGTGCTCTTTCCTAAAACCGGCATAAAAATCTTTCGTAACCTTCTCGGAGTTGATAGCAAAAGTTCCTTGTACTCGTTCCTTTACATCAACGATAGTGGTATGTTCACTGTTTCCAAATGTCAATCCATTGATCTTTGAGTAGACAAAATCTGCCTTATCAGCCGATTCATACTCAATCGTCACCAGATCTCGCTTCTCAACATTACGAACCGGAGCTACCCACTGATGATGTTCGGTTCCCCGCTTGATATAAATGGCGATATAGTCATTGGCCGACCGACGCAACTTTGTATCTATGCGCTTACAGGTCGATGCGGTCGGGATTTCATCTACCTCGCAAGTCAGAATCTGAAACCCATTACGTTCTGCGATACTGAATAGCTGGTAACTTATTCCATCAATCTCAATCAACGGTAATTCTGCTTGACCGCGATAGTTATTCCACCCCATCTCCGTAATAAACAAATCACGGAACCGGGCTTCTTTTACCAATTCGATGAATGTATTCTTTCTCATAACTATTCAGCATATTTTAAGCCCATAGAGCAGATAATCGTATTCTCTTTGTTGGTGGATAGATCTTCCTCGACCCGACACAAAGAGCCGTTTTTTCTCATCTCCAGAACATATTCAACAATATCGTTGCTTGCGGTCTTACTGGAACTACGCATCATACGCCCCAACATGAATTTGGTACCGTCGAGTAAAGGATAATTGTATATTTCATCAATAGCCAGCTTCAATTGTTCCCGGTTCTCAGCACTGAAAAACAAGGTCGTAGGCTGATCATAATAATGTTCCAGCAGAGAGATTATTCGATATCGAGTACTGAAACGATTCCCCAGAATTCCTCCGGTTACCGTCTTACTCTGCGTTTTTATCTGTTCTACAGCTTTTTGTACTAATGTATGATGCTGGTCCAATGGACTTACAGAAGGCTCCTGAGAGCTACATGCCAATGCATTCAGGATTTTCTTTTGATTCTGAGTTACAAATTCACCATCTGCAGTAAGCCATGTCAGAATATCAAAATCATTAGCAGTACGTGCATACGTAATAACTCCTTCATCCAAACGATTATGAGTCGTCTTGGTTGAATAAATCATGTTTTGTAGGTTCGGTATAATCTGCTTTAATTCAGGCTTGGCATCAGTCGCAGATTTCCATATTTGATATGCCTGAGAAGACAGATCGACCTCTGCATCATCGTCATCATCAAGGACACCACTGCGCTCATTGAACATATCTCGAAGATTTTGTTCATTGCCTTCGAAGAATATTTCATCTGAACCAACAATATTTGCATTCTCATTAATGCGGGCATTCAAGCGACCTCTTAAATTTATAATCGCCTCAACTCCATCAGCCGGGAAGAACGAATAACAGTAAATCTTATCTGCCGACTGCCCGATACGATCCACACGACCTGCACGCTGAATTAACCTTATAATAGCCCAAGGCAAATCAAAATTAACTATGACATGGGAATCTTGAAGGTTCTGTCCTTCTGACAAGACATCAGTAGCAATCAAAATACGATATTGCTCTTCTTGAGGCATATTTCCTTTTTCGTTACTAACAGGAGAAAACTTCTCGACCACAGTCGTAGGATTTTCTGTACTACCAGTAGCTATCCCAATAGCCCCAATGCCTCGTTTTCGTAATTGATTATAGATATAACGAGCAGTATCGCTATATTGAGTGAAAACTATTACTTTCTCATCTTTATGAGTCGACTCCAAAAGCTTCTGCAATTCATTTAGCTTTTGATCTGCCATTTGATCCCAATCTCCGCAGAAAGAAATCATTTGAAGTAACGTTTCACAATCCTTTTTCAGTTGTTGCTTCAAGGTCCTTTTGAAGTAAGTGGATGGGAGCCAGGCCACATTATTCTTATTACAAATTATATTATAATACTCTTCGGCCTTCTTGATATAATGATCCAATTCCGTAGGAATATGTAATGTGGCATCAATAGCAGGATTCTCTTCATTGCCAAACAAAGAGGTACTAACATCCTCATCTTCCATGTAATCATCCGACAAATTATTTTCATCGCCAATAGGGACAGGTAGTTTGTTTTCAATAGCATAGATATATACGCAATTTCGCAATATGTGACGATAAACAGTCAATAGGAAAGCGAAGCCGCTGGAGTCAATACGTTTGAAGAAAGTGCTCTTACAAAAACCCATCATGCGCTGACCTGCACGAGAAAGGTTTTCCATCAACTGTTTCTCATACGGCGAAGCATTGTCCGTATGCGTTTCGCTGATATATTTATTCAAACCATAACGAGGCAATTGTAGGTTTTCCATCAAACTTATCATATCTGCCGAATAAAGTCGACTATACTGATCTCCTAGCTCTGTCTTATATTTAACAGCCTTAGGCAAACGGTCTGGGAAATAAGAACGTCGTCCATCTGGAAATTCCAAATATTTACGATTATTTGAAGCATCTGTCTTTGTAAAATACTGCTTGATAAACGAACGCGTTCTTCTAACAAGAAAAAGTTTCATCAACTCATTCCAGTCTTCTACATAAGGACTCTTTTCAAAGGCTTTGATACTTCGAATAAAGACATCACTATGTTTTTGAACAAATTGCCGCTCACCGCCCAACGAACGAATATATTCTTCAGGACGAATGCCAAGATCTTGATCGTCACTTAAGAACAGGCGTAATTGATTGCTTAGATCGCTAAAATCCTTATTATATGGAGTCGCAGTAAGCAACAACACCTTACTGTCTTGATGATTAATAAGCTGCTTGATATTCTGATATCTCTTTCCCCCGTTCCTCAGATTGTGACTTTCATCCACAATAATAAGGCGATAGTAACGAGCAGAATCGACATCAATAGGTTTAGCCATAGACATAATATCGGCTTTCAGATCATATTTAGCAACATACTTTTTCCACATATCCTGTAGATTCGCAGGACATATAATCAAAGTACTACTAGCATACGTCATTTCGTAAATCTTAGCAATGGCACAAGCCGTAATAGTCTTACCCAAGCCAACAACATCTCCAATCATTGCGCCACCTCGTTTGTCATTATTAAGATGGCGAGCTGCAATCTTGACTGCGTTCTGCTGAAAATCAAAAAGTTCTCTACGAAACTCAGGTGTAAGCGTAAATTCCTTTATACCATTTCTTGCTTCTTCACTCAGATGGTATGCGACTTTCAGATATACATAATAAGGAGGAATGATTTTTTCCGATGCCCAACTATTATCAATTACATTAATCAACTCTGCCGTAATGTCTTCACAGAAACGGTCATTCCAGCGATCATCAAACCAATTTGCAAACTTCTGAGCTTGGTCACTGTCTCCAAATTCCGCATTAAGTTCTCCTTGCCTGGTCAGACCACTATATGTCAAGTTACTGCTCCCCATTAAGGATTGAATAGGATTACTATAGTCATCAGGCCTGTGCGCTAAATAAAGTTTTGCATGTAAAGGCTCTCGCAAATAGAGCTTCACGCAAACCTTTCCCTCTTTCATCTGAGTAGACAAACGTCGTAAAGTCCATTCATCCTGTTTGGTTGGCAACCCTAATAAGAGTTGACGCTGGAACTCAAGTGCTATTTGTAATTTACAACGCTGAACCATCTCTGAATCGGGAAGTTCATCGTTTTTTGAATACAATTTACGAATATAGTCTTCAGGAGGTCTATGCATTCCTATTAATAATCGGCAGGTGCGTAATACATTTTTTCCATCTTCGTCTACGTAATCTCCCGATAGCTGATCAATTTCATTTATTACAAGATTCCAGCCTCGAAGATTAAAATAACCGACACAAAAGTCCACACGTTTGACACCTTGTGAACCTATCACTTTTTTGAGTCCTTCCTCAAACTTAAGATCTATGTTGTCAAATATTCTTGCCATATTCTTCTTCCTTTATCAACTCTCTAATGGTTACCCCTAAAACTTTTGCGATATCATCCAATACCGCTAAGGTCGGTTGTTGACGATTACAGCAATAAGCATTCACAGTGCTAAAACTCTTGCCTATTTTTTCCGCCAACTCCGTTTGGGAAATATCTTTCTCAATGAGTACCACTTTAATACGATTAAGTTTTTTATTCATATACTCGATTACTTCGTTTTACAAATATACAAAATCATTCACTATATATAGCATATTTTCAGCTAAAAACAGAATACGACCTTAATCACAATTTAATTTAACTTAATCATATCCCTAAAACGAAATAAGGTGCCTATAAAAACTTGGCTTACTCCTATACGCACCAACATTGAGATAAGCCAAGTCTATAATTATCATAGCCCTGTCAAATGAAGGGTTTTACCTGTTCTTCTGGCAGCCATTCTGCAAGTGAGACAATCGCCTGATATTGCTCCTTAGTCAGAACAGAATCAGTATCCTCCGAACACTCGTATTCCCACGGCAGTTCGTAGACGGAGCCTTCTTCCTGATAGCCCATATAGTTATGATATGAATCGGGAACCAGCCGTACATAATCCTCTTCGAGCAGGATTCTCAGAAGTTTCTCTGCGTCATATATCAGTAGCGGAGCCCCGGCCTTATACAAAGCTGTAGCTACTTCAATGGCCAATCCAGCATTGGCAGAATAACTATTGGAAACAACAATTTTCCATCCCTGTTGCCGATCGTGTGAGGCAAAGATATTCAGACGCGAAAGCCCCAGTTCTCCGTAATGGTCAGTTGCGAACCGCATGAAATCCTCCTGACTGTCAATGTCGTACATTTCCGTCACATCGACGAACTTCTTCCGCTTGTAGTAGACCACATCACGCAGTTCATCGGGAACATCCTGCGGATCTGTATAGATGCGCCCCCTGAATCCCAGCTTCCGGTGATAAGTCTCATATACCTCGTTGGCAATGCGGAAATACGTGCAATACTTTCGTATGGTCATGGTTTCCAAAAGAGGGACAGAATGCCCGTACACTGAGTCCTCCAATGCCTTGATAGCCGTTTCCCTATCTTCCACCTCAATTTTGAAATTCGGCACAATGCGGTTAAATTCCTTTTGTGCAATCCGTCCTGTACGCTGCTGGTACGGAAGGTTATGCGCCACGTAATCGTTGAACCCGTCGGGATTAGCGACAATGACATCAATCATCCGTTCCAGATAGTCGAAGAGGCGGGTTAGGTTCTCCCTGCACCACGTATCATCTGGCTCTGTATCCGCACACTTGAGACGATTCGTAATGATAAAACTGGTTCGCTTCCGGTCTGTAACACAGATTGACAGGGAGTCCCCGTATCGGCTCGAAGCGACATGGAACCACCTGGTCTCCATCGGGTTGAATGCAAGCCAATCGGCAAGGAATGCCTCCCGACTGTCATATTCACCCGAAGCGACCAATTCCTCGGCATCCCCCAACTCTTCCGGCACAGGCCGTGGCACTTCGATATAGAATCCCCGGTACTCATCGTCGCCCATTACGGCCAGTTGCTCGAACCGATGTTGAATCTCAACCAGCCGTTCAAGCATATCGTCACCAACGACAATCTCCCATTGACGGCTTTCACCCAATGCTTCCAAATGCGAGGCATTCAAGCCGACCTCCTTCGCCAAATCGACAAGGAGCTTTCTATCTATAATCTTTCTTTCGTTCATATCTGTATATCCATTAAATTTCAATAAACCTGGCTGGATCAAATCCGTTCATCAGGTGTTCATCCTCAAAAACATATCCCATCTGGTTGCAGGCAATTCATTATTTTTCAAGTATCTGCTGTTCTCCTGGAACTCCATGTGCAGATCACTCATGTACTGTATCTTCATCTTACTGTTCTCCTTTCCTTGATTGTTCAATCTGTTTCCCTATGATTGCCTTTACCTGTGCAAAAGAGACCGGTGTGAAATCGTTGTTGTCCACTCCGACATCATATTGTGTCGGAAGAAGCATACTCAGCCGAGAAGCATCCTTTCCGGTATTGTTCCTTCGGGTATGCACGTGTCCGAAAAGCTGCCAGGTGTCATCGTATGAGCCGCCATAGCAGAGGAACGGACAGTGATTCAGATAAATCTTCTGTTTATCCACCTCGATATACATCTGCATCGTTATCTGCTCGAAGTATTTCGTGTAATTCTGCCTCAGGTTCTTGATGTCGTGGTTGCCGGAAATAAGATATATTTTCCCGTTCAGTCTGTTCAGTACGTTTACCCATTCGGCAGAACCGCCCAGACAGAAATCACCCAGGTGGAACACGATATCCTCCGGACCGACCACGCGGTTCCAGTTGGAAATAATCGTTTCATTCATGTGCGACACATCCTTGAATGGCCTGTTGCAGAACCTGATGATATTGGTGTGGTTGAAGTGGGTGTCGGATGTAAAGAACACCATGCTTCCATCAAATTTATAATTCATAATCTTTCATTCATGCGCATCACTGCGCGGTTAATAATACATTACAATTCTGCCTGTGGACGGAATTGACGGGGAAGAGCACATCGTGCGAACGTCACCAATAGGCATCAAACAAAAAACGTCGAAAAGTTTGGTAAGGACTCTCCGACGGTTTTCATTTATCGTTTCAGCGGGATACCAGCATCATCGTATCCCCGATGGTCTATCAGACGTTCGTCGGAAAATGTCTCCAAAAGTATAGAATGCTCCAATGCCAGAAGTATGGACACATGACAATCTCTCAAGGCATTTTATGCCTTGATCCGATACAGTGTTCCAATTATTCATTCTTCTTTGCAGCATTGTAAGCTTTATGTTTTTATTCAATTGATGGCACAAAATTACGGATTTTCTTGAGGACCAGCAAATTTCTTTAGAGAAAAGCCGATGTGAAGCAAAATGAGTGGTCCATAGTGCAAAAGTGCAAGTGCAAATATATATTATGGATAGAAAAAAATAACCAAAAGAATTTGTGTAAGCTAAAATATACTATTATTTTTGCTAATAAAGTGTCATGATTATGGTATCATCAATAGATAAAGCTCTTAGGGATCTTATGAATGCTAGCCTTGCAGAACTTGAAAAGGTGTTGGGTTGTGATGTATTTAACTATTTTGGCCCTATAGCAGATGGTCAGGAAAATACAATTTTAGGAATCATAGAAGATTTAGCCAAAACACCTGAAAAAAAAGATTGCTTGGCTGTAATATTGACAACGACAGGCGGAAGTGCAGCTGCAGTAGAGAGGTATGTAAATATTATTCGACACCATTACGATAAAGTTATTTTTATTGTTCCAGATTGTGCATATAGTGCTGGTACAATTTTTTGTATGAGCGGTGATGAAATCTGGATGGATTATTTTTCTGTTTTAGGCCCAATAGACCCGCAGGTCCCTAATAAAGATGGAAAATTTGTACCTGCATTAGGGTACTTAGATAAGATTAATGAGTTGGTCAGAAAAGCTCAAACAAACAATTTGACGCAAGCTGAATTTCTTATACTGAAAGATTTTGACCTTGCAGAGTTGCGAGGATACGAACAAGCAAAGGAGCTTACAATTTCATTATTGAAAAAGTGGTTGGTAAAATACAAATTCAAGAACTGGGACAAGCATTCGGATGGGCTCCCTGTTACACCTATTGAGAAAGAGCAGCGGGCAGAAGAAATTGCGAATAAACTTGGTGATAATAATGAATGGAAAACTCATGGACGTCCAATAGATATTGAAACGCTCAAGTCTCTTAAATTACAAATTACTGACTTTAGCAATAAGCCTGAACGTGATGCTATAAGAAATTATTATAAGATTTCGAGAGATTTTATTGCTAGACACAATTTCTCTCTATTTATTCATACTAGAACATTTCTTTAAAATGGATATTACAATTAAATTAAAGGAGACTCTTGATACAACTGAAAAAATGTTAGAATCAGATCCTCAAGTAAAATCTTTTGAACAGACATTGCAAGAATTTAAAAAAATGGTCGAGTTGGGTATTGTTAAGCCAAGAGGTTATAATATTCGAACAATTGACCATGGAATAACATCGTTCCAATTTAATAAATAATTGGGGGAATATACACATCTATATTCCTTATACATTCTAAAAGTACTCCCAACCAAAGGGAAGATAAGAGATGGCTGAGCCATGGAAAATGGCTTCAGCCATTTTTCTTTTAGCTGCAAAATATGAGCACCTCAAATGTACGCCAAGCAAAATATAATTCATCTCAGAGCATTGTATGCCACATACAATACAAGTAAAACGAAATAATCTTGATGTTTTTACTAACTTTGTGCCGTTTATAAAAAGACAATTATTGTTCAACAATATGAAATGGCAAGTTTGCATATAGCTGCGCATAACAGATAGCATTCTCAATTTAAGCTATTTAGACATACAGGCTTCAGATTATAGGTCTGTATGATTGTTTTGCCATTATCTCAAATTATCACATTATAGACAAGTAACATCAGCAGCTCACTGAGCTTGCTGTATTTAAACATGTTGAACAATGAACTATACATACAGAAACATCTGGCTCATCAACTTTCCTGTCATGATGAGCATACTTATCGAACAGCTCATAAATATAACCGATGCCATTTTCCTGGGACATGTCGGTGAAATAGAATTGGGAGCATCGGCACTTGCCGGAATATGGTATTTGGCCATCTATATGCTCGGTTTCGGATTCAGCTTGGGCTTGCAGGTCGTCATTGCACGGCGCAATGGTGAGCGGAACTATTATGAAACTGGCAAGACTTTCTTTCAGGGACTGCTTTTCCTGTCAGTTCTGGCGATTCTGCTGTGCATCATTTCGAAAATATTTTCCCCCATTGTTCTGGGCAGACTGATTGCTTCTGAGGAAGTATATGCTGCAGTCATCGATTATCTGGACTGGCGCATCTGGGGATTGCTGTTTTCCTTCCCATTTCTTGCATTGCGCTCTTTCCTTGTCGGTACCACACTTACAAAGCCGTTGAACAAGGCCGCACTTGCTGCCGTAATGGTCAATATACCTTGCAACTGGCTCCTTATATTTCATTTTGACATGGGTATTGCCGGTGCTGCAATGGCATCTTCTTTTGCCGAATTATGCTCATTGGTAATATTGTCAGTCCATATTTTACGAAAAATGGACCGGCAAACCTATGGCCTGAAATGGCAATTTGACAAGAAGATATTGCAGCATGTCTGCCGTGTCTCTGTCTGGAGCATGTTCAACCAGTTCATTGGCGTAGCCTCATGGTTTGCATTCTTCGTGGCTGTCGAGCATCTGGGAGAGATGGAACTGGCGGCTACAAATGTCATACGCAGCATATCCACCCTGTTTTTCGTCATAGTCAATTCGCTGGCGGCTACCACGGGTTCATTGGTAGGCAATCTGCTTGGAGCAGGACAAAAGAATCTGGTTTTACCGTTATGCAACAAGGTTATCCGTATGGGATACGCCGTGGGAGGCCCGCTGATTATCCTTTCCATCGTCTGTTTCAATCCGATTTTCAGCATTTATTCTGGAAACGGGGATCTGATGCGGACAGCTCATCTGCCGTTTGTAGTAGCCCTGCTGAATTACGTTTTCGCCCTGCCCGGTTATGTATACATGAATGCCGTAACCGGAACAGGTGCCACACGTACGACTTTCATCTTTCAGGCTGCAACTATCATAGCCTATCAGATTTATTTATGGTCTGTGAGCTGTTTCAGCACATCACTTTCCGTATACTGGACAGCTGAATATCTGTACGTGATATTGTTGGGGGTGTTGTCGGTTATCTATCTCAAGAACAAGGGATATTGAATATTCCTGTTAGTTCTGTAACTTTTATGGAGGCGGTATTGTCAGACTGGATGATTACATGTACCTTGATTATTTCTACACTTTTCCATTTAAATAATCCTTTTGATTACACCCTTTTTCTTCTATTTGTGTAGAAGTGATCATATTCCGCAAAGGATTTAGAAATAAGTTGGAACACGAAGTTTATCAACTAAATTTGCAATAACATACTCACCCCGCTTCCCACAGGAACAGCGCGCTCAGGGTGAGTCTTTTATTTTATCTATTGGTATAGTGACGTTGTTAGTTACTTTTATGAATTTAGTTGATGGTTTAGAGTTTTACACTTTTCCCAGCGAATAAATCGAATTCGTCACACTTTTTCCAACGAATCAGACTCCATGTTACACACTTTTCCATCAAAATTGAGACATGAAATCTACACTTTTCCATGAAATCATTACCTTTTTCCACGTATTCATATATACGTTGAAAATATTTTCTCTATCTATTTAAGCCTTCCATTTGTTAATTCACCTTTCAACATTTCATATACATAAGCTGAACTTTCAATATAGAGCCCCGTAGATTCATCAGAGAGTTTTGCAAAAGTTTCTGAGTTATAGAATTCTTTGAGAGCAGTTGGCAAATCGCATCCGCTATCTTCCATAAGATAAGCTATTATATCTTTGGTAATACCTTCTACCAGATATTGCATCCGTTTATTCATAATCTTTGCAAGTATTTAATGGCTTTTGCCGAATGAAACAAATATTGTGATGAAACCTTTTTGTATTTTAAACCATTTACGAGCATTTGCAAATCAATAATTCCATCATCAAAATTACGGAACAAGGTCGCAATGGTATCATCGGCAACTGGGCCTATGACAATGTCAAAACTATGTGTCGGTTGCAAGTTCTTCCTGCTACGATTAGCCATAACGAACAAGGCCCAGTCTTCACTTGGCTCTTCAAATGTCTTGACCGAAAGAGTCTTTAAGGCTGTTTCGTCAAATTCAAACTCTGTAACTATTGGCTCTCCACCATAAATAGCAGATGTACGTCTGGCTATTTGTTCCGCCTGTTCCTTAATTTCTGTCAGATAAAAACCTTGTCCAAAATCCTTATAAGGTTTACATTTTGACAGATCTATCTGATCAATTACTATATTCGAACCATGGTATAGTTTCATCGAATACCTCCTCCATTATTTAGACAAACTTGTGTAAGATCTTGAACACAATCATCAAATGAAAGTAAATGCTCTGCATCGTAATGCTCTGTAATAAAATCAATACCTTTAAAGCGTATCAAATAATTACTCGCTTCACGAACTGAAAGATGGTGACTTTTGGCAAATTCACTAATAGCAGAAACAATATATGCTATTACGTTTTTATCAACCTTTTGCTCATTTTTCAAAACAATAGAAGCCGACATACCAAGAGCATCTAGTACCCTTGTAACAGTCTTTATTGTGAGTCCCTTTCCACTCTCTATTTTAGAAATCTGGGCTTTTCCAACTCCTACACGTTCACCTAGTTCTTCCTGGGTAAGCCCTTTGCGAAGACGCTCATTGAGAATCATCGGACCTATATTTTCCAAGCTATTTGCCATATGATATAATATTTATACGCCAACAAATATACAGCAAAGTTTCCAAAATAGGAAACAATCATTAATAAATTGTGTTCTACCTTTACTTTATCCCCGTATTCATATATACGTTCATTAAAGTAAAGTCAAAATAAG
>ENA-OOXJ01001152-OOXJ01001152.1-human-gut-metagenome-genome-assembly--contig:-NODE-1152-length-18338-cov-1.688344_pt1 | contig 18338 bp, 24 predicted proteins | sample MGYA00241587_ERZ501343 | MGnify/ENA primary metagenome ERZ501343 (study PRJEB25962, sample SAMEA2042918) | human gut metagenome | biome: human gut; feature: human-associated habitat; material: faeces... | reverse complement strand
GCTTTTTGCATCTGCCGTTATTTTGCCTTTGCGTACACCAGCAGCGCAGCGCACTGGTCAAAGGCATAGTCCTTATTTTCGGTAGTGAAGCTGCCGTTATACCCACTGGCGGTGGTAAAGGTGCGGCAGGTCTCCATCAGCATCAGGGACTGGCTGAACAAGCTGTCCTCGCCGGTCTCCAGCGCAATCAGAGCGGTCAGAGCGTACAGGCCCGGCGTCTCATAGTTGTATGCCGCTACCACTTTGCCGTCGGCGGTGTAACGGGCACGCAGCCCATTTCCCTCCACCTGATCATACAGCCAATCGATGGTCTGCTGTTTGACCTTTCCTACCTGTGCCAGGTGGTAGACGGTCATCAGCGCATCGGCGGTGTCGATCGCCTGCTTGTTATAGCTGCCATTTTGGGTATTGTATTCGCTGTAATACAGCGGGAGATCTGCACCGATGTAGCCTTTCTGCACAACCGACAGCGCCTGCTCATACGGTGCGCCGCGTCCGAGCAGCATCATCGATTCGAGATCGAGGTCGCTGAGCTCCACGGTGCCGTTGAGCTTTCCATCTTTAAAATAGGTATTGACGATTTTTTCGCCCAGGGTGGCCGCATCGCCCTCATAGCCGCGCCAAGAGGACAGTGCCCCCAACAGGCCGAGGTCTGCACCGAGATCCCCCGTCGAGCCGTTTAAGGCAACCCACTGGCGCTGGGTGTCCAGCAGCGACTTATTGAGCGAATCCACTGCGTACTGTGCCAACAGGCTCTGTGCGTCGTAGCTGATATAGTTGGAGCCGACCTGCCGTTTCACCGTTCCGCTCTGGTTGAGCAGGTTTGCCTGCACATAGGAGAGGGTTGCTTTATCTGCGCCGTTGATGGCATAATCGAGCATTGCGCGCACCTCACCTGCACTGGTGATGACATTCGGGTTAATCAGCACAACCTCACCCTGAGGGTTTAAAACAAAGGTGGTCGGGATGGAATTGATGCCCAAAGCGTTGCGGAAATTTAATCCCTTGTCGTAGAGCGACGGCAGGGTAATGCCCTTATCCTTCAGGTAAGCCGAGGCGGTGGCGATGGTGTCATCCACCCCATCGGTGCGGTTGACCAGATACCACTGTACATTTTCATACTCGTCGAGCACCGGCAGCATCTGGGACAGGTGGGAAAGTTCCTCCTCGCAGTCCGGGCACCAGCTGGCCCAATAGGTGACAAGGGTGTACTGATTCTCCCCCATCTCGATTTTGGCAGCTTTTCCGTTGCCGTCATAAAGGCTGTTGTAGGGCAGCTGCTGACCAATGATCGTCTTTGTTGGGTAATAATAATTTTTTATTCTCTTCTCCGAGGCAGCCGAAGCGGTAACCGAAAAGATCACCGGCAGCACCAGTGCGATCGCACAGATGGCGCACAGCACCCGGCAAAGGGTTTTCTTAAAATGCATAGCTGTTTCCTCCCTTTCATTTTGACGTTTTAAATATACTCACCTGCCCTCGCCCTGTCAAGGGCAAAGGAGAGATCCACTGCATTGCTGGGGCGCGCTGTGCAGCGACGGCCTTTGGCACTCCCGCTGCATCCTGCCGCTGCCATTTGCAGTTACAGCGCCCCCTTAAAAGAGGCGCTGCAAAAGATTAGTATCCGATCTGTTCCATCGAGGCGTCCTGATTGACCCAGCTTTCCCAAACGTCAATGGTGCGGTACTCGGTTGCGGTGTCCCGCACCACCACCGTCTGGATGCCTGCATTGATAATCATTCTCTTGCACATCGCACAGGGGTTGGCATTTTTGACATAGCTGCCATCCTTATACTCGATGCCGACCAGATACAGAGTGCTTCCGATCATCTCGGAGCGCGGCGCACTGATAATGGCGTTGGCTTCGGCGTGCACCGACCGGCACAGCTCATAGCGCTCACCGCGCGGGACGTTGAGCTTTTCTCTGGTGCAGTAACCCAGATCGCAGCAGTTCTGCCGGCCCCTTGGCGCACCTACATATCCGGTGGAGATGATCTCGTCATTCTTGACAATGATCGCTCCGAAGTTGCGGCGCAGGCAGGTGCCCCTTGCAGAAACTGTCTGCGCGATATCCAGATAATAGTTTGTCTTATCCACTCGTTTTGCATTTGCCATTTGTTTTTACCATCCTTTTGTTTCCCATTTCATAGCGCTTTATTTTTGGCGCAAGAATCCAATGCCCAGCATCTTTGGCCCACTGTTGATGCTGACTGCACAGCCAACATCCTCGACCATATCCAGCTTGCGTCCCAGTTTCTTTTGCAGCAGTGCGCGCATCTCCTCGTTCATCTCGGGCAGGGTGCCGTCCAGCATGAGCAGCGGAGAATCTTTGGCTATATTTTCCTGGGCAATCTGTGCGATCCGTTGCAGGACCGAGTTGTTGCCGCGGGTTTTGGCAAAGATGGTGATCTGGCCCTGATACAGCCGGATGACCGGCCGGATTCCCAGCGCCTCGCCGACAATGCTGGCCGCACAGCTGATGCGCCCGGACTTTTTGATGAACTCAAAGGAAAAAGCGGTGATGTACAGGTCAATGCGGTTGACCCAATCGTTGAGATAATCCAGAATCTCCTGGACCGATTTGCCGTCCCGGACCATCTGGGACGCCTGCGTCATCGGGTAGCCGTATCCCAGCGAGAAGGTCTTGGAGTCCAGAACGTGGATATTAAACTTTCCCTTTGCCTGCGGGCAATTGTCAAAGAACATCTCCACCGCATCCTTTGCGCGCAGGTAGGTGGCAGAAGCGGTCGACGAAATGCCCATCAGGATGACGTCGGTACAGCCGCGCTCATACGCCTTTGCGTAGTGCTCGCAGTAGGTGACGGGGGAAATTTGCGAGGTTGTGGGGATCTGTTTGGACTGTTGCAGGATGGTATAAAATTCGCGTGGGGTAAAATCCACCCCTTCCAGATAGCCCTTTCCGTCCACCGCTATTGGAATGGGGATGACTTCGATGCCCAATTGCTGGGTCAAACTGCCAGGCAGATCGCAGGCAGAATCGGTCATCAATTGTATGCGTTGCATAATGCTTCCTCCTTTTTTCTCTCTCCCTTTTCTTGGTTTTGCATTTTTTATTCTATTTCCGTTTCGACCTCTTTTTTACTGGGTCAGAATATTTTTTAATTTTTTTGTATCTTCTATAAGTACTAGTTTACCGAATTGTTCGGATACCTTCAACCTTTTTTTAAAAATTTTTATACTTTATTCATTCGCCTTGGTCTGCTTTTCATCGGGCTGTGCTTCCTTTTTGGCGCATTTTGCCGTATAATAGGGGTACAATCTTTTGATGAAAGGGTGATTTTATGTCCGTTCCGACTCCTCACAACGACGCGCGTCTGGGCGACATTGCCAAAACTGTGCTGATGCCTGGAGACCCATTGCGGGCTCAGCTGTTGGCGCAAACCTATCTGCAAAACCCCACCTGCTACAATCAGGTGCGCGGGATGCTGGGCTTCACCGGCACCTACAACGGCAAGCCCGTCTCGGTGCAGGGCAGCGGCATGGGAATGCCTTCGATGGGCATCTACTCCCACGAGCTGTTCTCGTTTTATGGGGTGGACACCATCATCCGCATCGGTTCTGCCGGCGCCATCGACCCCTCCTTAAAGATCGGGGACATTGTGGTGGCTGTGGCCTCCTGTACGACCTCCAGCTACGCTGCGCAATATCATCTGCCCGGTTCCTTTGCACCGACGGCCGACTTTTCCCTGGCTCGCCGTGCAGCGCAAATCTGCGAGCAGAAAAACTTCCGCTATAAAGCGGGATCGGTGCTCTGCTCCGACTGGTTCTACGACGAGTCCCAAGGGCTGCCCGCCTGGCAACAGATGGGCGTTTTGGCCGTCGAGATGGAATCTGCTGCCCTATATATGGAGGCTGCCCGCGCACAAAAGAAGGCGCTGTGCCTGCTGACCATTTCGGACAACCCCTTTACCGGGGAAGCTGTGAGCGCTCAAACTCGCCAAAACGCCTTTACCCAGATGATGGAAGTGGCGCTGGCATTGGTTTAGGCTCTGCGCGACTTTCCAGAAAGGGGATGCGAAGATGTACGAAAAGAGATTGATTGAACTGGCTCTCAAAGCGCGTGAAAAGGCCTACTGTCCCTACTCCAATTTTGCTGTCGGGGCAGCGCTGCTCTGCCAGGACGGCACCATCTATACCGGCTGCAACATCGAATCCTCCGCCTATACCCCCACCGTCTGTGCCGAACGCACCGCTTTTTTTAAGGCCATCTCGGAGGGAAAGCGGGAATTTATCTGCATTGCGGTAGTTGGCGGTCGCAAGGACGCCGATGTGTTGCCGATGACCACCCCATGCGGCGTCTGCCGGCAGGTGATGATGGAATTTTGCGACCCGCGCAGCTTTTTGATCTTCTGCGCGACTTCGCCCGATCACTACAAGGCCTATACCTTAGCCCAACTTCTGCCAAAGGGGTTTGGCCCCAGCAATCTTGGCATCTAAAATCGGATTTTTATTTAGGAGGAACCACCATGAAAAACTATGAGTACAAATTTGTCGAAGTGCCGATCGCGCCGCAAAACAAGGAGGATGTCAAAAATTACTCCCCATTTAAAATTTGCGCACGGGTAATTGGCACCGAAGCACAGACCGGTTGGCGGTTAAAGCAGATTATGGAACCGAAGATGAGCGTCATCGGCGCCAACGCTTACCTGGTGATCCTGGAAAGGGAAAAAGAATAAAAGTTTTCGCCAGCCTTTTGAAAAAGGCTGTGGTTTTCAAAGGCAAAGCCTTTGCGTTGGAAGCGCCTTTTGAAGGGAAAATCTGCAAGCCGAAATGGCTTGCAGATTGGGGAACTTTTTGCAAGAGAAAAAGTCCCCGGTAAACTATCGTTTTATACAACCTAAGCAAAACCTTCCGGTGGACGGTTTTGCGCTGATAAAGGTGTGCCGCAACTACGCAATTTTTCCAAAATCAAAAATAGAACAATCCTCTTTTTGCTGAAAGGAGCTTTCCATGGAAAATCTGTCCAACATCTCGGTGGTCCGGGATGTACTCTCCCGTCACGGCTTTTCCTTTTCAAAGGGGCTGGGGCAGAACTTTCTGATCAATCCCACCGTCTGCCCCCGCATGGCACAGCTGGGCAACGCGCAGCCCGGCTGGGGCGTCATTGAGATCGGCGCCGGTGTCGGTGTGCTGACCGCAGAGCTTGCCCGCCGCGCCGACAAGGTTGTCTGCATCGAGATCGACAGCCGTCTGCTTCCGGTGCTGGATGAGACATTGGCCGAATTTGACAACATCAAAATTGTCAACGAGGACGTCCTCAAGGTCAATTTACACGAGCTAATCGCACAGGAATTTCCTGGTATGCCGGTAGCTGTCTGCGCAAATCTTCCCTACTACATCACCTCCCCCATCATCATGAACCTGCTAGAATCCCACCTGCCCATCGCGTCGCTGACGGTGATGGTGCAAAAGGAGGCCGCTGCGCGGCTGTGCGCCAAACCTGGCAGCCGGGAAGTGGGTGCGGTGTCCATCGCGGTGCGCTATTTTAGCGACCCTCAGATTTTGTTCCAGGTCTCTCGCGGCTCCTTTATGCCCTCTCCCGACGTGGACTCCACCGTCATCCGTCTGGACGTGCGCCAACAGCCACCGGTGCAGGTGCACAAGGAGGAGAACTTTTTTAAGGTTGTCCACGCTGCCTTCTCCCAGCGCAGAAAGACCTTGCCCAACACCCTGTCTGCCGGCTTAAAGCTTGCAAAGCCACAGGCAACAGCCCTTTTGGAAAAGGCCGGTGTGCCGACCAATCTGCGCGCCGAACAGCTGAGCATGGAACAGTTTGCCGCCATTGCAAATGCGCTGGAAGAATAGGTTCCTGCGCTGCCCCTTTAATTGCTATCCAAAAAAGCAGCAGCAAAATAGATCGATTGTTTTGGGTAAAAAAAAGATCCCGCGTGGTACACGCGGGATCTTTTTTCCATTAGAGATAAAATTCTGGTTCTTTGCGAGGCTCCTGAAATGCCGAGATACACCACGCAACCGATCCTTTAAAGGCATCCGAAGTAAACTGTTTGGAGTGAATCGGGCACAGGCGCACACAGGCAAGGCAGCGCAGGCACTTGGAAGCGTCTACCTTTCCGGGGTCCTCGGCGTCGATGGCACCAACTGGGCAGTTGCGCACGCAAAGTCCGCAGTGGGTGCAGCCGTTGACATTTTCCGGAGCCATTGGTGCGGAGGCGCCGCGCTCTTTGTACGGACGATTGCCCGGGAAAGCATCTTTCGCCAATGCAGTCATCTGGCCTTTGAGCTTTTCTGCCAGCTGGCTGCCAAACGCCTTGGCTTTTTCCAGGTCCTGTGTATCCGGACGGCCGGTAGCAATCTCGCTGGTCAGCGAGTGTTCACCGATGCAGCCCGCTCCCGCAACGACGACAAAGCCCTTCTCGGTCATCAGGTCCTGCATCTCCACCAGGCAATCATCGTAGGCACGGTTGCCATAAACCGCTACGACAACGCACGGCGTGTTCTGTCCGCTGACGTGCTGTTGCAGATACTCCCGCACCAAAAGCGGCATCAGACCTCCATACACCGGGGAACCCACCAGCACCAGCTCATCGGGCCCAAAGGTCAGATCCGCTACGCGGTTCTGTGGCAGGGTGAAGTCGTACTCGGTCACCGGCAGGCCGATGCCTTCTGCCATAGCGCGCAGATTGTTCCGGGTCGTCTTGGTCGCACTGAAATAAACAAGGGAAACTTTTGATACCATGTTGCATTCCTCCTTAGTTGTTAATTGAATTATAACATCTAAAAAGCAATTTTGCAAGCCTCTCATACAAAAGGTGCCGTTGCTTCGCTACCGCATGGCGACGGCGTTGCGGAAGATCACCTTGCCCCCGTAAGGGTAATAGTCGATTCCGGTCACCCCTTCGCCCATCACAAAATAGCTGGTTTCCACCATCAGCGGATAGGCTGTGGCGTCGTCCATCAGCATCGCTTCCGCCGCGGAATACTGGTTTAAAATCTGCTGGCTGTCGTGGGAATTTTCCACCCCGGACAGTGTGTTGTCGTAGTCCGTGCTCTTATAAAAGGCGATGTTGTCCGACGAAGTGGAGGTAAAGCGGTTGAGGATGTCGGCCGGAGTGTTGGCGGAAGCCTGAAGCGGCACCAGTGCAACCTGATAGTCGCCCAAACTCAGCCGGGAGGAGAGCTCGTCGCGATCGACCTCCACGATGTTGACCGAAACGGCCAGCGTCTGCTGCCATGCCTGTTGCAGCAGGCCGCACATCTCCGGGATTTGGCTGTCCGACGGGACCAGCAGCTGCACTTTTCGCAGCGTATCCGCCCCCAACTCATCCATTCCGGCACGATAGGCATCGTAGGCGGCCTTTGGATCATAGGTGTTGACGGTGTTGACGGTCGTCTGCTCGGTGTAGGGTTGGGTAAACAGGGTAATGGCCGGTGGGATCAGCCGGTCGCAGGTATGCAGGTTGTCCTGTTGGGTCTGCCGCAAAAAGTCCTCTATCGTGCTGCGGTCTATCGCCCGAATAAATCCCTGCCGCACCTGCTGGTTGGAAAAGGCGCTGTGGGTTTGGTTAAACACCAACGCCCAGACAATTCCCTGTGTTTCTTCACAGGTAAGGCCCGCCTGCTGTGCCTGGCGGTACTGCTCATAATCGGCAAGACATCCGTCGGCCTTGCCTTCCATCAGCAGCGAAAAGAAGGTCGGCGTCTGCTCTCCGCGCTCTACCTGTGCCTCGGTGAGTGTATCGCGGTTCATATAGAGATAGACTCCTGGCGTCTGTACCGCCTGCTGATCGTAGTAGTTGGCGTTTTTTTTCAGGTAGATGCGGTTTCCATTTTCCCACTGCATCAAGGTAAACGGTCCATTGGAATAGGTCTGTTTGATGGTGGTGCCGTAGCGTCCGCCCGCCTCTTCGAACAACTTTTGACTACAGGGCATTGCCGAAGAATGGGCCAAACTCTCCAAAAAGGAGGGGTCAGCATAACTGAGAGTAAAGACAACCGTCCGATCGTCCTGTGCCCGAACGCCGAGATTCTCCGCCGTCATTTCCCCGGAAAGAACCTGTTGGCTATTCTCAATGGCGCTGTACAGCGAGGCAAAGGGGGAGGGATAAATGCTGTTGAAGATGCGCTGAAAGGCAAAGACAAAGTCGTGGGCCGTGACGGGGGTGTTGTCCTCGTCGTCCCAGACCATTCCCGATCGCAGATGGAAGGTATAGGTCTTCTGGTCCTGTGAGACCTCATACCCTTCGATCACCCCATTTTGCAGCTCCCCGGAAGGCAGCTGGGTCATCAATCCCTCCATGATGTTATAGATGACCAACTGCTCATTTTGTTCGTCCGCAAACTGCGGGTCCAGGCTCTCCACCTCTCCTGAAATATCGTAACGCACCAGCGAGGAACTTTCTGAGCATCCGCTCAATACAAGACAAACTGCCAACAGCAGGCAGCCCAACTTCCAAATACTTTTTTTCCAAGACAACAGATGTACGCTCCTTTATAAAACAAGGTCCCTTTTTCCCATAAAACGGTCCAATATATAGAATATCTTCAGTTTATCATGTGCACCCGATAAATGCAATTCCAATATTATGAATGTTTTCTTTATTTTCGCATCGCTGGGACAAGGCGGAATTTTTTTGAGGGAAGGGGGCTAGACAGTTGCAATCTTGGCCAATCAATGGTAGGATAGTATCATTGTTATGCGCTAAAGTGTGTCTTTTGCGCAGACAAGTTTGTGTGTAATAAAGACAGAGACTTTGTAAAAAGGGAGCGAGTAAATGAACATTGAAGAAATCTTTGGCGTGCGCGTATTTGACGACGCTGCCATGAAAAAACGTCTTCCCAAAAAGGCATACGAGAGCCTTTCCCGCACCCGCCGTCTGGGCGAGCCGTTGGACCCGGAAATTGCCGATGTAGTTGCTTGTGCCATGAAGGATTGGGCCATCGAGCAGGGAGCAACCCACTACTCCCACTGGTTCCAGCCGATGAACAACTTCACCGCCGGCAAACACGAGGCCTTTTTGTCCACCCAGGGAGGCGCTGGCCAAATCTCGATGGATTTCTCCAGCAAAGCGCTGATTCAGGGCGAAGCGGATTCCTCTTCCTTCCCTTCCGGCGGCCTTCGCGCTACCTTTGAAGCCAGAGGCTACACGGCCTGGGACCCGACCTCCTATGCGTTCATCAAAGACAAGACCCTCTGCATTCCCACGGCCTTCTGCTCCTACCTGGGATCCGACCTCTCCGGCCTTTGTCCGGGACGGCACTTTATTCATTCCAACTGCCTTTTGCTCCTATAACGGCGAGGCGCTGGACGCCAAAACTCCGCTGCTGCGCTCGATGCAGGCAGTATCCCAGCAGGGCGTACGCCTGCTGCGCGCACTGGGCAACAACACCGTCACCCGCGTCACCCCGATGGTCGGTGCAGAGCAGGAATACTTCCTGGTGGACTACAAGCTCTATGACCAGAGACTGGATCTGAAAATTTGTGGACGCACCCTGTTTGGAGCCAAACCCTCCAAAGGCCAGGAACTGGACGACCACTACTGCGGCCGCATCCGCATCCGTGTCGGCGAATTTATGCAGGATCTGGATAAAAACCTGTGGGAGATGGGCGTAGCCAGCAAGACAAAACACAACGAGGCAGCTCCTGCCCAGCACGAGCTTGCGCCTGAATATTCTACCGCCAACATCGCCTGCGACCACAACCAGCTGATTATGGAAACGATGCGCACCATCAGCAAGAAACACGGTTTGGCCTGCCTTTTGCACGAAAAGCCATTTGCCAACGTCAACGGATCGGGCAAGCACAACAACTTCTCCCTGTGCACCGACACCGGCGAAAATCTGCTCTCTCCTGGCAAACAGCCAGAGAGCAACATGCAGTTTTTGCTGATGCTCTGCGCCTTTGTCCGTGCAGTGGATCTGTATGCAGACCTTCTGCGGATGAGCGCGGCCTGCGCGGGCAACGATCAGCGTCTGGGTGGCTGTGAGGCACCGCCGCCGATCATCTCCATTTTCCTGGGCAACCACCTCACCGAAATCCTCAACCACATCGCACAGGGAGGCAACCCCGACGGCGTTGCGCGCCAAAAGATGGATATCGGCGTACAGGCCATTCCTTCGGTCACCAAGGATGAAACCGACCGCAACCGCACCTCGCCCTTTGCCTTCACCGGCAACAAATTTGAATTCCGCATGGTCGGTTCCTCTCAATCGCTGGCCTATTCGGAGGTTGTATTGGACACCATCCTGGCCGATTCGTTCGACAACTTTGCTACCCGCTTAGAGAACGCTGAGAATAAGGATGCCGAGATCCGCAAGATCATCTCCGACACCATGCACCAGCACGGACGGATTATCTATAACGGAAACAACTATTCGGATGATTGGGTTAAGGAAGCGCAGCAGCGCGGTCTGCCGATCCTGCGCACCTCGGTCGAGGCGTTCCACACCCTGACCGATCAGAAGAACATCGACCTGTTCGACCGCTACCATGTCTTTTCTCCAAAGGAAACGGCCGCCCGGTACGAGATTCAGCTGGAAAACTACATCCACGTCCTGCAAATTGAGGCAGCGACCATGCTGGAAATTGCAAAGCGCCAGATTATCCCAAGCTGCATCCAGTACAGCGGCAAGGTTGCAAACAGCCTCAACCAGATGTCCGCCTGCGGAGTAGCGCCAAAACGACTGCAAAATCACCTGGAAACCCTGTCCGAATCGCTGGAAAGCATCATGGCACTGACCGATGAGCTGGAGCGCACCTTAAGCCTGGCGGGCAACTTCGATGACCTGTACAGCCGTGCACAGTACATGGCCGGAGATGTGCGTGAAGCGATGGAGCGCCTGCGCGCACGCTGCGACGCCCTCGAAACAATTGTAGATCGCCGCGATTGGCCTATGCCGACCTACACCGATCTTTTGCACCGCATTTAATCGAAATTGATCGTACAGCGCCATCAATCCTTTATCTTTTTTATCGATTTTACAAAAGGGCATCTCCTGTATCGTCAGGAGATGCCCCTTTTTATAATGCTTTGTACACGCTGTCTTAGATTCTGCGCCACCTTTTGCACTATGCCGCAGGTGGAAATGCCACATAGAGGTAGGTCTTACCTGCCTGATTGAGCACGCTGCGCTTGCCATCCATCGGGCTTGTCGTGGCTTGTGTGACGGAAAATCCTCCCTCCACGATGCTGACCCCCTTGCTGCTTCCCTGTGAAGTTGCCACCGCAGCGTAAACGTAGGTGTCGCCAGTGCTGGTCACAGTCTGGTTAAACGGCTCGTCCGCCGCAAAGACGATCAAAAAGCCGATTCCTCCCTCTACCTCCACCGTCCGCTGCGGTTGACCGTTGCCGGAGTAGCTGCCCACAGTGTAGCTTGCCTTGCCAAGTTGTTCGCGCTGGGCTTCGGTCAGGTGCAGATTCGACTGGATGTGTTCCTGAAATTTTGTATCGATCGTCTGGTTATCAAAGTTAAAATCTTCCATCTTGGGGCGGTCGCTTCCGACAAATTGATTGAGCCCCAGGTTTGCAGTCTTATAGGTACTGGACATCCTATTCCTCCTCCCATTGTGCCTTCGACATCATTTCCAGCTGCGACCAACTCTTGTCCATCTCATCCAGCTGGGTGAAGGTCTTATCCAAACTGTCAAATTCTGCGAAACTGATGCCTCCGGTCACAAACTCCGCCAGCAGATGTGCCGGCATCAGCGCCTCAAAGGCCTGCTTGGCCTGATCCAGCGTCATCTGGCTGTCCGCCAGTCCGGTTGCCGTCACCGTGATGGTGCCGCCGCCCGGCTCTTCCTCCACCGTCGCGCTCACTCCGATAGCGTTGAGCGCCTTTTCAATGCCTGTGCGGTGAAAATCGCTGGGGCCGATGCTCATTTTGCTGACCGCAATCTGGCGGCGCTCCTGCAAAGGAATGTTTTGATTGACCGGGATGGCGAGCATCCTTTCAAAAGCCATCAGGCGCTCTTCGCTGCAGGTCTGCACAAGTGCATCCTGCTGTACAGCCAAAATTTTTTGCTGCAACGGCTCCAACACATCCAGATAGCTGTCCAGCTCCGCACGAATCAACGATCCTTCTTCCAGATTGTACAGCCGCAACGAACGCATCCTGCTGTACATCCGCTCTCTACAGCTCGAATCTGCCATCCTAGTTCTCCCCCTTCTGCTCCATCTCGCTGACCGAACAGCTTTCACAGGTAAAGACCTGTTTTTCGAGGGGATACTGGTCCTGTGTGGGCTGCACCACCTTGCAGTTTGCCACCCCCGCGCAGCCCAATGCTGCCTGCGTCAAGCGCGCCAGATAGAGTGGCTGTCCAATTTTTTGCTGCTCAAGCAGCTCTTTAACAGCCTGTTCGCAGCTGAGGCGGACATCCGCAAAGCTGTATCCGTCCTCCACTGCTATGGCAATTTCGATGGCAACGGCACTCTGCTGCGCCTGTTCGACGGTGAGATCGACATTGATCTCCTTGACCTGGCCGAGTTCCTCTTTTACCTGTGCCAACAGCTGTTCATTTACTCCCGGTCCGTGCAGTACCAGTCCCACAGTATTGACCCCATTCACCCGCGGCAACACCTTGACCGATCGGACACCGGAATAGCTCATCGCCCGGTTGTAGTAAAAGGCGGCATTGGTGCCATTGGTCACCTGCTTGTAGCTGTCCAGTAGCCGCTGCCGCAGGGAGTCATCGCTCTCTGCATCCTCCCCTGACAGGATAGCCTGCGAATTGCTCACCGACTCAATTCCCTGCACCGGCGTCACCATCACGCACAGCAGACCGGCGGCAAGATTTCCCGCGCTGCCCGCCACCTGACTGCAAACCGGCACCTCCACCTGTGTCTGCCCGGCTTGCAGAACAGCCTCCTCTTCGGTGGCATAGCGAATACTTCCAGTTGGTTCTGTTAGAAAACTCCCCTTCGGTATCGGGATGTCGGTCTGCGCCGCCGTACTGCGGGAATACACTGCCGTCCCTCGCGCAAAAACTGCCTGTTTGCGAGAGATTCCACGCTGCTGCGCATGCATCTCCAACGCCTCCCCGGTCGCTGTCTGGGCAAACGATTGGGCCTGTGCCTGTTCGAGAGCACCCTCCAACACAGCCAACTGTTCAGCCAACACGGCAAACCGCAATCCTACATCCGAGGCGCTGTCTACCGGGATACCGGTGCGCTGCTCATAGCCCTGGCGCATCTGCTCCAAAAATGTCTCATATCCTTGTGCCAAAAAACTCCCTCCCTGCTAAAAATTCAGCGCCCACAGCGTCACAAACCGCTCTGTCTGCCCTGTTTGCTGCCCGCTGTAAACGAGCGAAAAGGCAATTTCCAGTTTTTCGCCCTCCTTTGATGTCCTCTGTGCCGAAACTACCCGCACATCCGAAAGCGGCAGCAGCGCCTCCTGCGCATACTCCAGCGCCAGTTCCTCCTGTCGCTCCTTTGAGGTGTTGGGCAGGGCATACAGCCGGCTTCCAAGGGTCTTGTCCAGCGCAAAACTTCCCTGTGGAACCGAAAGGCGGATCATCGCCTGCTGGATGTAGTCGGGAGCCCCTGCAACCTCTTCTAAAAATCCCTGTGCGTTGCGCGCATGATCTCCATGATGCAGTAAAATGTCCATTACTGCTCCCCCTTCCATTCCTTGCCGTTGAGCAGAATTTTTCCGTCGTTGCACAGCTTGATGCTTGCACCGCCAAAGGACTGCAAAAGGATCTCCCCCGGCTGCAGCCCCTCCGGCCAACCAATCGAGATGTTTCCCAAACATATCTGCCCGCTGTCTGCTGAAAGGATAGCCGCCTGCTCCCCCTGCGGCGGTCTTGCCTGGATGCCGTATGGGGCGCATGTCGGGAGCTGCCTGTCCTCATACGCCCCCACAGTGTACATTTCGCCGCTTTGCGCTGCCACCAGCTTGACGGGCATATCCCGCCTTCTCTGAATTAGCCACATGCTCTTTCCTCCCGTTCTACTCTATCATCACGGTGGTCTTTTCTCCCGACGAGGAAAATTCAAACTCCTCATAGACAATATGGCCCCGGAAAGTGATCCCACCTCTTGTCCCGCTGACCTCATCTCCCAGATTCCAGGCGGTCAGTTTGGGCAGCTCAATCTCCCACTGCTCTCGTCCCCGCATGGACTCCTGCATCTTCAGCTGCACATCCTGTCTGGGAAAACTCCACTCCGCCGAAGGAAGCATGCAGCGCCGACGGGTAATCTTTAATTTCTGTGCCGCTCCATTCTGCAGTGCGGTGCTGTATCGTCCCAGCTCATCGCGAAGTAGAACCTGTGAGATTACTTCAGTTCGCCGAATGGTGTGCCGTACCGCCGTCACCGCCTCATCTGCTGCAATCACATGAGAGGACTGCCCCGGGAGACCCAACAGCACGCGGGATAGGTGGATGTGGGGTCTGCGGCCGACCGTTCGCTCGCAAAAAGTAGAAAAGGCGTCCCATTCGCTGACGCCCTTCCCGACCTGATAGTTTAAAACCAGAGAATTTTCTGCAAAATCCCGCTGGAAGCCGTAGGGAGCCAGATGCTTCTCAAACATCTCCCACAGGGAGATGTATCTGTATTCCTGGGGAATTGCTTCGTTGTCCAACAGCACCGCTGCATCCGACCGCGCCCAAACGGTCAACTTGCATCCCTCGCTGTCAATTCCCACAATCTGTCGGTCACAAATGCCGCGAAACCACCACACACCGTCGGCCTGTAGGTCAATGCGGACAATCTCCTGTTCCCAACTTCCCGAGGGAAGCAGAAATACCACCTTCAGGCTGTCCGCGGGAGTATCTGCCGAACGGGTGAGCAAAAGGGAGACCGGCCGCTCCAGTTCCTGTTGCGCTCCATCCACCGTCTCTACCAAAAATCGCAATTTCATTTTTTACCCCCTGACCTGTATAAAGTGGGCCCGATAGCTGATCGCCTCGTCGCCGCCGGTTCCGGTCATCTCCAGCGAATCGAATACCACCTGCATGGGCTCCAAACCGGCTCCACTCAAAATGCCGCTGCCGCCCTCCTGCTGCACCCGCTGCAACTGCAAAAACTGGTCCATTGCATCCGGCCCAAACAGCTCTCCTTCGCCCTCTACCTCCATTAACCCTTCTCCCAACTCCTGCAAAACCTGCCCCACACCAAAACAGGCACTCACCGCCGTCATGCACTTGCTTCGCACGGTAAGCTTTCGCGGATTGTTGCGGAAGGTATACTCCTTAAAGCGTAGATTGGTCATATAACCACTCCTCCATATCTCTTCCATATCGCTGAGAAAGCCGCTCCAGCTCGTCCGAGACTGCCCGCAGATTGTTGCTTTCTCTGCGCGCTCCCTCCACCGTCACAATCTGCTCTTCCCGCACAATCTGCGGGGAAGAGGGCTGCTCCTGCCTCTCCTGTGTGACGCGGGACACACCCTCCTGCTGTCCTGCCTGCTCCGGCGGCCTTTCTCTCTGGGGAAGCGGCTCTGAAAAGGGCAGTGAAGAGGAGGTCGCTGCATTGGGTTGCAGCAGCGGCATATAGTAACCGCTGCGCAAAAAGATCTGTTCGTTTTCCTGTAAAATTTCCCACAAATTCATCGCGCATCCCCCTCATACATCCGCTGATAGGCCCGCGCGAGTCCTGCAATCTGCAAAAGGCTCAACTGCTGCAATACCTGCTGAGCATCGGCAAAGGCCGGTCTGCCGCCTTCTCTGGCCGACAGCGCCACCAGGGCCGCATTGTTTGCCACAGCCCACAGCTCATCTGTGTGCTCCTGATCCGCACAAAATAGCTGCAGATAGCGCATTGCATTCTGTGCATCACCCGGCAGTTTCAGTTCGTCCACCGCCGACAACCTGCACAACCTCCTCTTCATCTCGCCGCCCCCTTAAATCTTGATCCTTCGGCTGGCCACTACACTCACCTTTTCCAGGATCGTCTCACCCACAGCCGCCGATTGGGTGATGTCCGACCACTCACAGCCGGAATAGATGATCTTGCAGTCTGGCTGGACAATCACCAGGTTAAAGCCGCTTAGATTGTAAAAGTCGATGCCCTCGGTCTGACACAGACAGACGCGAGAAAGCTCAATTTTGTGCTGCACCCTGCCGCCGACCGTTCCCACCGGTTCGCTGCTGCCAAAGGCTTCGATATAGCGGCTCTCCCTGACAGACTGCACACGGTAGCTCTGTGCAGCAGCCACCTTTTGACCGTTTATTTCAATTGAAATATCTGCACTGGTTGGGATGGAAACTAACGCCATCTTTTTCCCTCCTCCTGTTAAATCGAGATGTGCGCGGTCAGATAGATCTGGCTAAAGACGGACGCCAGATAAAATTCCAGCTCCACCACACACACTGCCGGGTCATCCGGCTCTACATAGACGACCGGCGGCTCGTAGGAGGTGATCATCCCTTCCTGCTGCTTCTCGTCCAATACCACCGCCGCCTGCGATGCGACACTGTCCTGTGAGAAGAGGATGGTGCTGCCTTTTAACAGTCCCGCCAGGCGCTCGCGCACCGAACGAATGATATCGTCGATCATCATGACTACATTCACCGAAGCGAAGGTCCTGTCCTCTTCGCCCGCTGTCGATGTCCTGCTGGTCACACAGCGAATACAGCTGACCACTCCGTCCAATTCCTCCATCACCGTGACGCCGCTGCCAAGCAGTGTCTCCACTTGCTGCTCGCTCAAGGACTCTACACTATGTAAACAGTCCAGCTGCTTGCCGTGAAGGTTGTCCATCGGCTCGCTTCCCACCAACATCGCCGCAAGGGCTGCCGCAGTCAGCATTTCTGATTCCTGCTCGCCGTCGCTTCCCAGCTGACAGCAGAGCACCAACCGCTCGCAATTGAGCGCTTGGGCCAGCGTTTCTGCCTGCGTCTTGGCAACTGCCCCCACCGCCAGCCGTTCCCGCTCGTTCTGAGAAGCCAGCTGCACCTGTTCGACCAGCTTTTCCAGCACCTGCTGGCTGCCGCTGTCACATAAAATGACACCGCTGCGCTTAATCTCACACAGTTTCTGGATAGCCGGCTCATACAGCTCCTCGGTGGCCTGTGTGCCGTCGATGGTCAGCGGCACAACATAAACGCCGCTGACCCCGCTGTCCAGCAAAATTCCGCACACGGTGCAAAACATTGCACCGCCTTGTGGGTCAAAATATTCTTCCAGCTCCTCGCGGGAATGAATCTGCACGACCCCGCCCGCCGGCAGATTTTTGCCCGACTGCACCTTGGCTGCTCCACAGTAAAAGGCATATCGGTCCTGTAAACTTTTGCGCTGGCTGATTACGTCATATTGGGAGTATACTCCCGGACGATAGGTTTTTGTCATTCCACCGCTCCTTTCCTGATTACTCTAATCTCCTCCAGTTTGGTGCCGGACTGCTCGCCGTCGCTGCCGCTGATGAGGAAACTCAATTCGAGTACAACCGGCAGTACAACCCCTCCCCAGTCTTTCTGAAAGGCCGCCTCCCCACACTCGATTTCGTTGACCTTCAGCTGCTGGGAAAAGAGCAGCCCCTGCGCACAGCTCTCCCACAACTTCCAGCACTCCTCACCGCTCCTGCAACAAAAGGAAACTTTTACCCAGACAGAAGCCTGCCGCCCCAGCGGCATGGTCTGGCCACCGTAAAAGTTTTGCATTCCTACGGCGTCCAGCTTCACCCGTTGAATGCCAACTACCGCAAGTTTTGCCCCCTGCGGGTTTGCACGATATTTTGCTGGATACGCCCTGCGCACTTCCAGCTCACTGTCGCCCTGCTGTAGCTGGCGGGAGACCAGTTCCAATATCTGCGAAAAATCATCCAATTTCCTGCACCTCCTGCTTGCGAACAGCTAACCCCCAAACATAAGCGGGCTCGCCCTGAAAATACACCTTTTCTACTCGCTCGAGTAGGAAGTTTTCTCCGTCGGCGATCAGCATATCTCCCCGCTGCGCCGCCTCTCCCGCATCCCATGGAGCAAGAAATAGCCAGCTTCCTTCCTGCAAAACGCCTGGCTCATAAAAGCCAAGCTGATTTGTGCTCTCGCGGACAGGATTCAGGTAGGCAAACATCTCCTTCTGTTGCTGTGCCCCTTCTAGGTACACCTTCCGCCCACATTGATGCAGCAAACGGGCAATTACTTGGCGGCATTGCATACCGCCACCCCCTTCAGGCAGACGCCTTGTGAGTCGATGAGGTCACCTACCATCTCCAACAGCTCTTTCCGCGCCTGTGCACCGTCACTTTGGGTAAAAGAGATGTCTCCCACCTTCACTCCGGCGCACACCGCTCCCTGTATCGTCTGAAAGCGGTGGTTTGCCAGCGCTGCACACGCCAGCGCCAATCGCTCCTCCTGCTTTTCAATTTCTACGCTCGGGCGCAGCTTGCCTTTGAGTTCCTCCCAACAGGCCAGCACC
>ENA-OOXJ01001151-OOXJ01001151.1-human-gut-metagenome-genome-assembly--contig:-NODE-1151-length-18363-cov-2.568768_pt1 | contig 18363 bp, 11 predicted proteins | sample MGYA00241587_ERZ501343 | MGnify/ENA primary metagenome ERZ501343 (study PRJEB25962, sample SAMEA2042918) | human gut metagenome | biome: human gut; feature: human-associated habitat; material: faeces... | reverse complement strand
CCGGGCTGAGCCAGCGCGACAGGGCGCCTATCATGCCGCTTTGTTCGCCAATCTTCATGATGCCAAGCCAGAGGGCTAGGATGCCGGTCAGACCCAGCGAGATTTCAAATGCGTTTTTGGAAGAGTCGAATGTAGAGTTGACCAGTGCCGTAAAGATGTCCGTGTCGCCCATGAACAGGAGCCTGCCCAGTGCCACGACAAAAGCGATTACGAAAAAGGCCACCCAGATGTAGTTGAGAACCATGTTGTGTGATGCTTGTTTGGTTGTAGGGTTAGTATTTGCGTTCGTTGGCCAGATTCCATGCGTTGAGGAACGAGGCTTTGGTTATTTCCACCACTTTCTCCCAGTTCAGCCGGTCGGCATGATCGGAGGGTTGGTGGTAATCGGGATGTCCGTCGGTGTGATACCAGATGATGGGAATGCCGTGCACGGCAAACGATGCGTTGTCGCTTCCGCCCGTGGGGCGTTCCCAGGCCCGGTAGTCGGGTTGCAGCTTCAGACCGTAGTGCGCGATGTCGTCCTTCAGCCATTGGCCGAAAGCGGGGTGTGCAGCGGTATAGAAATATACCACATGTTGCGGTTGTTCGGGTTTGTTGTTGCGTCCTATCATGTCGAAGTTGAGGTACCCTTTGATTTGGCCGGCAAAGCTGCACGTCTGCATGAAGTAGCGCGAGCCCAGCAGGCCTTTCTCCTCGCCGTCCCACAGAGCGATGACGACGTTGCGCAACGGTTTTTGTCCGCTGGCCTGGAAGGCGCGTGCTATCTGTACCACGGCCGATACGCCCGAAGCGTTGTCGTCCGCCCCGTTGTATATCTTGTCGCCCGTCAGGGATTCGTCCATGCCCAGGTGGTCGAAGTGTGCGCCCACCACCACATATTCGTCCGTCCGCTGGCCGGGGATGATGCCCAGTATGTTGGTCATCCGCAACGACCGGTGTGTGCCCTGTTTGAGTCGTGCCACGGAGTCGGGATGTACCTGCCACCGTCCCTTCTGCTGGCGTTCGGGGGCACAGGCCTCGAAGGGTTGGAAATAGTTGTCGCCATAGAGCGGAGCAATGCCCGCCTCCCGGAGGAGACCGGCCAGGTAGCGTGCCGCGATGCGTGAGCCGTGTTGCCCGGCCTCACGTCCTTGCAGCTCGTCGTCGGCCAGAAAACCGACAATGACCTCGGCCGAAGTACGGTTGATGCTTTGCAATCCTTTTTCTTTGGGTGTCTGTGCGTGGAGCAGGGTAGTAGCCAGGACCAGCCCCAGCATGACGAAACGTATTTTGTGCATGGCGATGGTAATTACAGTTCTTGGTTACAAAAGTACAAAATACTTGCTTCAGAAGAACGAATTTGTCGCTTTTCTTCCATATCTTTACAAGTGAGCGTGAAGAGGGCTTCTGTCACGTCGTTGGTAGTAACAGGTTGGAAGCAAACTTCCGACCTGTTGGAAGCGCGCTCGTAACAGGTTAGAAGCAAACTTCCGACCTGTTGGAAGCAACCCCCTTCCAGAAGTACCTGTGAGGCCGTTTTTTAGGGGGTTAAAACGGGGATTCGGCCGTTGGTTGGAGTAGGAAAATACACATTCGGGTTGCAACGGTTTGTCTTGATTTTTCTAAATACCATCTAAAAACAGTTCCAATCTGTGCCGTTCGTCCGAAAAATGCTACATTTGTCTTTTGAAACTTATTTGTTGTTTAAAGAAATAGCTTATGGAACAACTTGCTTCCTGCATCCGGCAGGAACTCGAAACCTATATCGACCCCGTGAAGCGCGAATACCTGCCCCGATTCTTCAAGACCGGCAAGGGGCAGTATGGCGAAGGCGATTGCTTTCTGGGCATCGTGGTACCCAACGTCCGTCGGGTGGCGCGGAAATACAAGGATGCCCCGCTCGACGTGGTGGACCAATTGCTGCAAAGCCCTTGGCACGAATGTCGCCTGTGTGGCCTGCTGATACTGGTGGAACGCTTCAAGAAGAGTGGCGGGGAGGCGCGCAAGGCCATTTATGAATTTTACCTGGCGCACACCGCACGCATCAACAACTGGGACTTGGTAGACCTCTCGGCACCCTACATTGTGGGCGAATACCTGGCCGACCAGCCCCGTGAAGACCTGTACCGCCTGGCCGACAGCGACCTGTTGTGGGAACAGCGCATTGCCGTGGTGGCTACCCATGCCTTGATTCGCCGTAATGAGTATGCCGATACCCTGGCGCTGGCCGAACGCCTGCTCGGTCACCGGCACGACCTGATGCACAAGGCCGTGGGCTGGATGCTCCGCGAGGTAGGGAAGCGCGACAAGGCAGCATTGGTTAATTTCCTGGATAAACATGTCAAGGCTATGCCCCGTACCATGCTTCGCTATGCCATCGAGAAGTTTCCCGAAGACGAACGGAGGAAAATCATGCAATGTTGAGTAGGAAAGAAAAAGCGGTTACAAATGAAGCCCTTTTTGGCAACATCCGATTCTGTTTCCTACTTGTCCTTTCGCTACATTTGCGTTGCATGAAACCTGGAGCGAAGCCGTCGCACAGGATTTTTTTACGGATTTTTTTTACCAACTAAATAGTTTAAACATCATGAAACACAAAATGACCAATCTGACAAAGAAGGCCAGGCAGACGGCCCTTGCCGGTATGTGTTGTCTGGCACTGTGCGCCTGCAACAACAAATTGCCTTACCAAGACCCTTCTCTGTCGCCCGAAGAGCGCGCCGAAGACCTGGTGGGACGCCTGACGCTCGAAGAGAAAGTATCGCTGATGCAACACGATTCGCCGGCCATTCCCCGGTTGGGAATCAAAAAATATGTGTGGTGGAACGAGGCCCTGCACGGAGTGGGACGCGCCGGACTGGCTACCGGCTTTCCGCAAGCCATTGGCATGGCAGCCTCGTTTGACGACGCGCTGCTTTACGACGTGTTTACGGCCGTGAGCGACGAGGCCCGTGCCAAGAATACCGAGTTCAGCAAGGCGGGTGACCTGCAAATCTATCAGGGACTGACATTCTGGACACCCAATGTCAACATCTTCCGTGACCCACGCTGGGGACGTGGACAGGAAACCTATGGCGAAGACCCGTATCTCACCAGCCGTATGGGTGTGAGCGTGGTGCGTGGCTTGCAAGGCCCTGATGATGCGAAATACGATAAGCTGCACGCCTGTGCCAAGCACTATGCCGTACACTCCGGTCCAGAATGGAACCGCCACTCGTTCGATGCCGAAAACATTGCCCCGCGCGACCTGTGGGAAACCTACCTGCCTGCTTTCAAGGCCCTGGTGCAAAAGGGTGACGTGAAGGAAGTGATGTGTGCCTACAACCGCTATGAAGGCGAACCCTGTTGTGGTAGCAACCGTCTGTTGCAACAGATCTTGCGTGACGAATGGGGCTACAAGGGCATTGTGCTGTCCGATTGCTGGGCCATCAACGACTTCTTCAACGAAGGTGCCCACGAAACCGAACCCGATGCTGCCCATGCCACTTCGAAGGCTGTGATTACCGGTACCGACCTGGAATGCGGACAAAGTTATTCGTCGTTGGTGCAGGCCGTAAAAGACAGTCTGATAGACGAAGCTACCATCGACCGCTCGCTCAAACGCCTGCTGACTGCACGCTTTGAACTGGGCGAGATGGACGAGGATGTGTCTTGGCGTAATATTCCGTATAGCGTAGTCGATAGCAAGGAGCACAAGGCTCTGGCTCTGAAGATGGCTCAGGAAGGCCTCGTCTTGTTGCAGAACAAGGACGACCTGCTCCCCTTGAACAAGCAGATGAAGGTGGCCGTTATCGGCCCCAACGCTTGCGACAGTGTGATGCAATGGGGCAACTACAACGGCTTCCCCAGCAAGACCATCACCCTGCTCGAAGGCATCCGCAGTTACCTCCCCGAGGCGCAGGTGGTGTATGAGCCTGGATGTGACCACACCTCCGCGATGGCTATCCAAAGCCTCTTCCAGCAATGCAGTGCCGATGGCAAACAAGGCTTCAAGGCCGCTTATTGGAACAAACTCGATACAGAAGGCAATCCCGATGTGACAACACACATCAATACGCCGTTCCACTTTACTACCGCCGGTGCCACGGTGTTTGCGCCGGGTGTCAACCTGGGCAACTTTGCAGCCGTTTACGAGGCAACCTTCCGTCCCGAAAAGACCGAACCGGTGGCTTTCAGCTTCCAGACCCAGGGTTATGCCACGCTTTCTATCGACGGCAACAAGGTGGCCACAGCCCTCAACATGAAGAATAACCGTGCTTATGTGCTCCAGGCCGAAGCCGGAAAGGAATACAAGCTCCGCATTGATTTCCGGGCCAGTGAAGGTAATTGCGCTACACTGAACTTTGACTTCGGTCGTGAAGTACCCGTCAACTTTGCCAACTCCGTACAGAAGGTGAAGGATGCCGACGTCATCATCTTTGCCGGTGGTATCTCTCCGCAGCTCGAAGGTGAGGAAATGCCTATCAGTATCCCCGGCTTCAAGGGTGGTGACCGCGAGACTATCGAACTCCCCGAAGTGCAGACCCGCCTGTTGGGTGAGCTCAAGAAGACAGGCAAGCCTATTGTGTTTGTCAATTTCTCCGGTTCTTCCATTGCCCTGACGCGTGAAGCCCAGTTGTGCGACGCCATCCTGCAAGCCTGGTATCCCGGACAGGCCGGTGGACAGGCCATTGCCTCTGCTTTGTTTGGCGATTACAATCCTGCCGGACGCCTGCCGGTAACTTTCTACAAGAGTACCAACCAGTTGCCCGATTTTGAAGACTACTCCATGAAGGGGCGTACCTACCGCTACATGACCGAGGCTCCCTTGTTCCCCTTCGGCTATGGTTTGAGCTATACGACTTTTGCCTACGGTGATGCCCAGCTTAGCAGCAACGAGGTGAAGAAAGGTACTCCCTTGTCACTCGTCATTCCGGTGAGCAACACGGGCAAGTACGATGGCGAGGAAGTCGTTCAGGTTTATCTGCGCCGTCCGGGCGATAGCGAAGGACCGGTTCAGGCATTGCGTGCCTTCAAGCGCATTCCCGTCAAGAAGGGTGAAACCCAGCAGGTAACCATTGAACTGGACGACGAGTCGTTCGAGTGGTTCGACCCGCAGACCAATACCATGCGTCCGCTTGCCGGCGAATACGAAGTACTCTATGGTGGTACTTCCGACCGCAGCCAGCTGAAGGTGGCTAAGGTGACTTATGTAGATTGATTCGGTATAGCTAAGATATAAGTTAGCCGCAGAAGTCACGTCATTTCCCAAAGAAGGGAGGTGTAATCGCGTGACTTTTGCGGCTTTTTTGTGCACTTTCCTTTGCTTTTCTCTATAAAGTATTTCTTTGCCTTTTCTTCTTTGTATCCTTGCCGGTATGTAGCATTTCAGTAACCTTTTCGATATGTGAACGTCACAACCTCGTAACTTTTTTGAAAAGTCATGGTCGTTTCTTTGCAGGCGAAAAATGAACCCAAACAAAACTTTTCTAAACGAGGTAAAAAAGATGAGAACAAACACACTGATTTTAAGTATGATGCTATGCTGCATGGGCATAGGAGTAACCGCTCAGAACACACAATTCAAATTTTCCGGTAAGGTAATCGACAAGTCGGGTAAGGGAATAGCAGGTGTCGTAGTAAACGACGGCGTCCATTTCACGAGAACCGACCGGCAAGGTACATGGAACCTGGCTTCGGACACTACTATGAGTAAGTTCGTAAGCATTTCCACTCCTGCATCCCATGTCCTCCCTCAGCAGGAAGGGGTGGCCGAAGGTTTTTATGTTCCGGTCAAGGCTTTGGTAAAAGCCGGTTGCAAGTATGACTTTGTACTGGAAAAACGTACGGGACGTAATGACAAATTCTATTTTATAGCCGTATCCGACCCTCAGGTACGCAATGCACGCGAGATGAAGCGCTGGTGTCAGGAAGCCGTGCCCGATTTGAAGGAAACCATCGATTCGCTGAAGCAGTCGCGCGAAGTAGTGGCTACAACATTGGGCGACCTGGTCTTTGATAATATGACCTTGTGGAGTGAATACAAGCAGTCGGTCAAGAATACCGGAGCTACTTTTTTCCAGTGTATCGGTAACCACGATATAGATCTGCGTTATCAGGATCTGCACAATATGGCGGCTGGAACGCCGACATACGGCGAAATGGTGTATAACAGCTTTTTTGGTCCGACGGATTATTCGTACAACATCGGTAAGGCACACATCATTACCCTCAAGAACCTGAACTATGTGGGCGGTAAGCAATACATTGAATGCCTCACCGGTCAGCAGATAGCGTGGTTAAAGAAAGATCTGAGTTATGTGCCTCAGGGAAGTCTGGTTATCCTAAACATGCACGCCGCCGCATGGAACCGTGTGGCAGGAGGAGGCAACATCCGTAATGCGGCTGAACTGAAAGAGGTGTTGAAGGATTATAACGTACATGTATTCTGCGGACATACTCACTTCTGCCAGAACAACGAAGTTACTCCCACTTTATATGAGCACAATATCGGTGCTGCCTGTGGTGCCTGGTGGGCTGGCTGGGTAAACCAGTGTGGAGCTCCCAACGGCTATATGGTAGTCGATGTGGACGGAGATTCGTTGAAGTGGCATTATAAAGGTACACGCCGTGACTTTTCTTACCAGTTCCGTCTGTATGGGAAGGGTGAGTTTAAGAGCCAGAGCAGTTTTGTGGTAGCCAATGTATGGGATTGGGACAGTGCCTGCCGGGTAGTGTGGTATCAGGACGGAAAGCCTATGGGCGATATGGAACAGTTTACGGATGCAGATGAAGAGCGCGCTTCACAATTGAAAGACCGTACAAAAGCGGTAAAGACGGCACATTTGTTCAGAGCCATGCCCGCTGATGGCGCTAAACAGATCAGAGTGGAATTGACAAATCGTTTTGGTGAGGTATTTGTACAGACTATCAACTTATAAAAGCAAAGGAAAATGAAGGTTAAGGTAAAAGATTTTGTGGGCAGATGGGAGAAAGCGGGCCGGAAGGCTGCTTTGACAATGCTGCTGGGATGCATGGCTGCAACCGCATGGGCTGAGGCCGTGGTTCCGCTCAAGGGAGTGGTAAGAGATGCTTCCGGTGAACCGTTGGCAGGTGTGACAATACGTGTCAAGGGAGAGAATAACGGTGTGGTAACCGATATGAACGGCCAGTTCTTGTTGAACGTGGAGAAAGGCAAGACACTGGTGCTGAGTTATGTGGGATATTCCAACCAGGAAGTAAAGGTAGACAATGAACAAGCCATGCAGATTGTGTTGCAGGAAGATGCACAATTGTTGCAGGAGGTTGTGGTGGTGGGTTATGGTACGGCCAAGAAAGTAAACCTGGTAGGTGCCGTTGACCAGATAGACAACAAGATGATTGCCGAGCGCAGTAACAGTAACGTGTCACGTTCGTTGCAAGGTATGATTCCGGGACTGAACGTGAGCTTCTCCGACGGTAAGCCGTCACGTACCCCATCCATCAATCTGCGTGGTACCGGAAGTATCGGTGCGGGAGGCAGTGCTTTGATTTTGATTGACGGAGTGGAAGGTGATTTGAACTCGGTGAACCCGTCGGATGTGGAAAGCATTTCGGTACTGAAAGATGCTTCGTCGTCGGCTATTTATGGTGCACGAGGTGCTTTCGGTGTGGTTTTGGTAACTACGAAAAAGGCTTCTTCGGGTAAGGCTAAAGTAAATTATAACGGTAGTGTGTCCATGCATAGCCGTACGGTGAAAACCGAGGATGGTATTGTGACCAACGGCTTGCAATGGACCGATGGATGGTACACCGCCTATCTGGAAGGCAAGAACAGTATTCCGGCAGGTATCAACAACGTGTTCAAGTATTCTACCGACTGGTATAACGAACTGGTGAAGCGCAATGCCGATCCTTCGCTGGATAAGGTACGTGTAAACGATAACGGCGAATATGAGTATTTTGGTAATACCAACTGGCTGGACATCATTTATCGTGACCACAACTATTCTACCGAGCACAACGTAAGTGTGAGCGGAGGAAACGACCGTGCCAAATATTACGTGTCGGGACGCTTCTTTACACAAGACGGTATTTATAGCGCCGGTGACGAACGCTATACACAATACAACCTGCGTTCGCGTGGCGAAATCAAGATAAACGACCAGTTGACGTTGGAGAACAGTACTGACTTTACCCGTTTTGACTCGCACCAGCCGATGGTGATGTACGACCGTCAGAACATTGCCCGTCAGATTCAGCATCAGGGTTATCCGGTGACCATGGAGAAGAACCCCGACGGTACCTGGACTGAGGCTGCCGTGTACATCGGATGGGCCGGTTTTGTGGAAGGAACCTCCTGGCAGAAAAACAATAAGCTGGACTTGCGCAATACCACGACGCTGACTTATGTGCCCATTAAAGACCAGCTGACTTTCAAGGGAGACTTCAGTTATTATAGCAGCAAGTCGGGACGCCGTCGTGCCGAAAACATGTACGACTATTATACGGGTCCCGATATCAAGAAAACCCGTAACACATACAGTTCGCTGGAGAATGTGGATTACAACAAAGAGTACATCTCTAGTAACATTACCGGGAACTATGTGCCTAAGTTCTCGAATACAGACCATTATCTCAACATCCTGTTGGGATGGAATCTGGAACACCAGAGCTATGAAACCATTACCACTTACCGCCGTGGTTTGCTTTATCCGTCAAAACCCAGTTTTGGTCTGATGGACGGCGATTATTATACCGAAGGACAGACCGGTTATGAGTGGGCTTATGTGGGTATGCTTTATCGTGTGAATTATAACTTCAAAGACCGTTACTTGGCCGAAGTCAGCGGACGTTATGACGGCTCTTCCAAGTTCCCGTCCAATCAGCAATGGGGTTTCTTCCCTTCGGCATCGGTGGGCTGGCGTGTATCCGAAGAGCCTTTTATGGAGCCGTTGCGTAGCTGGATGGATAATTTCAAGGTCCGTGCTTCCGTGGGTAGTCTCGGCAACGGTAATGTAGATCCTTACCTTTACCTTTCTACCGTGCCTATCAGCCGTACTTCGGTGATTCTTGACGGCGGATTGCAGGGTTATGCGTCTACTCCTACCATTATTCCCAGCAGCTTGACGTGGGAAAGGGCTACGACTTATGATATTGGTGTTGACCTGGCATTCTTGAATAACCGCCTGTCGGCCACCTTCGATTATTATCGCCGCAACACGACCGACATGTACACCGTAGGGCCTACGCTTCCGGCAGTTTTGGGTGCTTCGACTCCCAAGGGCAACCATGCTGAAATGAAAACCAAAGGCTGGGAACTTTCGCTGGAGTGGCGCGATAGCTTTTTGTTGGGAGGGAAACCTTTCAATTATAGCATTCGCGGTATGTTGTGGGACAACCGTACGTGGGTAACCAAGTTCAACAATCCTACCAAGTTGCTTTCTACTTATTATGAAGGGCAGGAGATAGGAACCATTTGGGGATACCACATTGAAGGTCTGTTTAAAGACCAGGCCGAAATTGACAACAGACACATCGACCAGTCTTACCTTATAGTATCGGATGACAATATTCTGAAACCCGGCGACCTGAAGTTTGCCGACCTGGATGGTAGCGGACGGGTAGATAACGGAAACAATACCCTCGACGACCACGGCGACCTGAAGATTGTGGGTAATACCACGCCGCGCTATCAGTTCGGCTTTAATCTGGCTGCCAACTGGAACGGATTCGGCATCAGTGCCTTCATACAGGGAGTGGGCAAGCGCGACTGGTATCCGCACCGCGAATCGGCTTTCTTCTGGGGACAGTACGACCGTCCATATAGCTACATGCTGAAAGAACATACGGGCAACGATGTCTGGACCGAAGAAAACCAGAATACCGATGCTTACTGGCCACGTTACCGTGGCTATCTGGCACAGGGTTCCACCCGTGCATTGGGACGTCAGGCCAACGACCGCTATCTGCAAAACGTAGCTTATGTACGCCTGAAAAATCTGCAAGTGGACTACACCTTCAACAAGCGTGTGTGCGATTTCCTGCGTGTACAAGATCTGAAGATATACTTGGCAGGTGAGAATCTGCTGACTTGGAGTCCGCTGTACAAGCACACCCAGATGTACGACCCCGAAGGTATCAATCCCGGTGATGCCGATTTCCGTTCTACGGCCAACTCGGACGGCGACGGTTACGGTTATCCCATTCTGAGCAGCTACACCATAGGTATTAATGTAACATTCTAACGATAGGCAAATGAAAACTAAAAAATATATTGTAATGGCCTTGTGTGCCTTCTCGCTGATGTCTTGTGAGGACTTCCTGAATTGTGAGCCGCAAAACGAGGTCAGTTCCGATGCCTTTATGACGTCGGAAGGTGATGTGAAACTTTATCTGAACGGTTTCTTGCAGAACTTTCTGCCCAGTGAAGAAGATATAGCCTGGGCAGGCGACCAGTATGCCGATTATTGTGCCACCCGTTCGTCCACTACTTTCCTGAAAGGGGATACCTGGGATGCCAGCCAGCAGGGTGGCTGGTCGTGGGAAGACCTGCGCCAGGTGAACTATTTTCTGGACAACCTGCCTTCTGTAAAGGATAAGGTATCCGAAGCCGCATACTTACATTATGAAGGAGTAGGACGTTTCTGGCGTGCATACTTTTATTACAACATGGTCAAAACCTTTGGTGATGTGCCCTGGTATGACCATGAATTGGATGTCAGTGACACGGACGAATTATATAAAGGCCGCGATAGCCGGGAAACGGTGATGAACCATGTGCTTGACGACCTGAACTTTGCCTGTACGTATTGTTCGACCGACAAATCGGAAGTAGAAAGCGGAACACTTGTCAACCGCTGGGTGGCACTGGCTTTCAAATCGCGTGTATGCCTGTTCGAAGGTACTTATCGTAAGTATCACACCGAACTGAACCTGCAGGCTTCTGCCGAAGGCTTCCTGCGTGAGGCGGTTACGGCAGCCGACGATCTGATGCAGAACGGCCCATTCTCGCTGGTGAGCAATCCGGCGGATGTAAAGACCCAGTACAGGGATCTGTTTACTGCCGAAGAACTGAATACGCAAGAAGTCATCTGGGGCATTGCCTACCAGACTGATGTGCGCATGCACGACATTACCTGGAAGATATTCTCGGGTTCGTATGGCTCCAACTGGTCGCTGGTACGTCCCTTTGTAAACATGTATTTGATGCGCGACGGCAGCCGCTTTACCGACAAGCCGGGCTATGAAACCATGTCTTATAACGAAGAGTTCCAAGACCGCGACTGCCGTTTGGCACAAACGGTGATAGGTCCCGATTATGAACGTAAAATTAGCGGTACTTTGCAACCCGATGCGCCAAACTTTGCCATTACTTCTACCGGATATATGATGATGAAGTGGGCTTTGGACGACGATGTACATGTGGGCAAGGCTACTTCCAACAATTCCATTCCCATCTTCCGCTATGCCGAAGTGCTGCTCAACTATGCCGAAGCTAAAGCCGAACTGGGCGAATGTGATGAAACTGTGTGGAACGCCACCATTAAGCTTTTGCGCGAACGTGCCGGTGTGTCTGGAGATATTCCTGCTTCATACGATCCTTATGTGGCTGCCTATTACGAAAACCAGACTACCGACAAATGGATTCTTGAGGTGCGTCGTGAGCGCGGTATCGAATTGGCTTTCGAAGGATTGCGTTATGATGATATCATGCGCTGGAAACTGGGTAAACTCATCGAACGTACCTGGCAAGGTATCTATATCGCCAAGAAAGGACAGACGTACGATCTTAATGGCGACGGTATCTATGATGTGGCTTATGTAGACAAGGCGCCTGCCGACGCCGACAAAGTGAAAGGGGTAGACTATGTAGTGCTCGATGGCGATAACTACCGTCTGTCGGAAGGCGACCACGGCTATGTAGAATATGGCATGTCGCAAAACAGAACTTGGCTCGATAAAAAATACTTGCGTCCTGTACCACTGGACGATATACAGATCAATCCGGCTTTGTTGCCTCAAAATCCAGGTTGGGATTGATTGGGTTGTAATTGGGTGATTGAGAAAAGGGAAGGGCGCAGGTGTGTCCTTCCCTTTGTCGTATGATTATGTTATGTCGGCCAAATCTGGCTAACCTCAGACCGGAACAATCCATTTTCACCGTATTTTGTTCATATTTCTGTCGTGTTTCCTTCGCTCCTATAACGGGCCGGCACATACGAAGCAGATACGACCGTGGTACGAACATGGTACGAAGGAGGTCGGTGGGTAAAGGATATTATTTTTGTAAGTATATTTCTTTTTTTGATATCCTGGGTTATGTGAGCAAGTCGGTCGAGATGAGGACGGCAGTAAAGGTGCCGTTGATGTAGGTGTTTGGTGCAACGGTGAGCGATGCTTACTCCATATCTCCATAGAAGTAGTTGGCCGTAGCTCCGCCATCGACCAGAAAATCGGAACCGGTGATAAAGGCTCCCCGGTTACTCATCAACAGTTCGGCGACGTTTGCCACTTCATCGGCTGTTCCTGGACGTCCTGCCGGGCAGTGTGCAAACATGTTTTTGTAGAAATCGCCACGCGGTCCGTTGAATTCGTCGATTGCAAGCGGCGTAACAATGATGCCGGGCGAGATGGAGTTGATGCGTGCACCGCGTTTGCCCCATCTGATGGCTTCTGCCATGACACGTTTCACGTTGCAACGCTTGGCCAGCTGGTAGGCATGGAGTGTGTCGCGGATGTTGCGGGGGTGCAGGATGTCAAGGTCTAGCAGTTCCTCGGTAGGGGTACAGGCCAATTGCTTGTCGGCTTCGGCACCGAGTTCGGGCAGACGGTGTCCCGACTGGCTGGAAACCGTAATTCCCGTGCCGCCCGCTTTGATGACTTTGCCTACTTCTTCCAGCAGGACAGCCGTGCCGTACAGGTCTACTTTCAGTATGGTTTCGATGGAGGCTTGCGAGGGTGAAACACCTGCGGCATTGACCAGCATTGAAATTTCTCCGTATTGCTGTGCTGCATGTATCAGCCCGATGATTGACGGGCGGGACGACAGGTCCATTTCGAGGGGGACGGCATCGAATCCGGCGTTGTTCAGGATGCCGGCTATGGTTTCCGCGTTTTCCATCCGCTTGTCACCGATGACGATTTTCATTCCATAGCCCATTCGCCGGGCTATGGCCATACCTATTTGCCCGGCTCCGGTGAGTATCATTACATCTTTTTTCATACAATCAGGAATTTAATGTTTCAGTTTGTTCAACCAGTTCTGTACGCTTTTTTGTGCCTGTTCGCGGGAGTTTTGTGCCGTAGCTCCCCGTATGGCGAGGCCGTTCAGCACGGTAGCGCCCTTACAGGCATTCTTCAGTTTGGCTTCGGTGCCCGACAGCCCGCTGCCTTCGTGGGTGCAGAAGGGAATGACGGTTTTGCCCTGCCACTTATGCTTCTCGATAAACGTGTATACGGGCATCGGCATGTCGCCCCACCAGTTGGGATAGCCGATAAAGATGGTGTCGTAGTCTTCCACCGGTGTGTCGCCCAGGATGTCTGGGCGGGCTTTGGCGTTCTGTTCGCGTTTGGCAACCTCGGTACAGGCTGTGTAGTTGTCAGGATAGGGTGTGACGGGCCTGATGTGGAAAAGGTCGGCTCCTGTCTGGGCGGCTATCATTTCGGCAACGATGTGGGTGTTTCCTTTTTCGATGTGTCCTACGGCATAGTTCTCGCCGGCCCGTGAGAAAAATGCCACGAGTGTTTTCTTTGTTTCCATTGCTTGTTCCTTTCTTTGATGAACTGGTGCGCACGGTGTGATTTGCGGCATGGCAAGCAGCATCGTGAGCAGTACAACTAATTTTTGTTTCATAATGCGTCTTTTTATTGTAAATGTCCGTTTGAAGAATTCCGTCAGTTTTCTTATGGGCCGATTATTGGTTCCTGTGGCAAAATTAGCCTGCCAGAGAGAATACATGGGTATACAAAATACAGATATACTGCACAAAAACACGGATTTTATCTTTCTGATGCGGCAATGCCGACTATGTTCTTTACTTTTGTTGGGGTAATCAGAAAAGGTAACGGTATGGAGACAACATTCTTGAACATAGAGACGGTAACGGAATATGACGATATGCTTGGTGTGGAGACCCTGCATCCGCAAGTCAGTGTAATAGACCTTTCAAAAGCCAGGCCGATGCGGCACATGCGGCATACATTCGGTTTCTATGTGATATTTCTGAAAGATGAAAAGAATTGCGACTTGATTTATGGCCGCCAGCGGTACGATTACCAGAAGGGGTCGGTGGTGTGCCTGGCACCGGGACAGGTTATCGGCATTGAAGATACGGGTACGGAATTCCAGCCGCAGGGATATGCGTTGTGCTTTCATCCCGACCTTATACGTGGTACGGACCTGGGACGCAACATGAAGGAGTACACTTTTTTCTCTTATGCGGTCAACGAGGCCTTGCACCTTTCGGAACGGGAGCGTTCTATTTTTATAGATTGCCTGATGAAGATACAGGAGGAATTGCTGCACGCCATAGACCGGCTGAGCAGACGGCTGATTACGAATAATATAGAACTGTTGCTTAACTATTGTCTCCGTTTCTATGAGCGTCAGTTTATAACAAGACAGGATGCCAATCGTGACATCCTGACTCGTTTTGAAGCGTTGCTCGACAATTATTTTACGGGTGACAATGCTTCACAAAAAGGATTGCCCTCCGTAAAATACTGTGCCGGCGAACTATGTCTTTCAACCAACTATTTCGGTGACCTGATTAAGAAAGAAACCGGTAAGACGGCTTTGGAATGGATACAGCATAAAATCATCGGCCTTGCCAAAGAACAGCTGCTCATTCCCTCCAAATCGGTCAGCCAGATAGCGTATGAGCTGGGTTTCCAGTATCCCCAGCATTTTACGCGGGTATTCAAAAGGGCGGTCGGCATTACGCCCAATGAATGGCGGGGTCAGTTGCCATGCGTAAACGGCACATCCACCATTTCGGAAGGCAGTGAGCTACCCACGGGGCTGTCGAACGAAAGCTTGAAGGCATAGGCGTAGTCGCAGGGCTTTGTCTGAGGCGGGGTGAGCAGCAGGCCTTGTTCGGTCTGTTCCCATTTTACTGGTTCCGATGAGCCGAGCAGTTTGACGTCGAGCAACCGGGCATCGCCGATGGCCTTTTTGTCGAGCGACTTTATCAGGATACCTTTGTCACTCCAGTTCAGGGTGATGGCATAGAGGTCGTTGCCTTTGGTGGTGAAGCGGATGTCCTGTGCGGTGTAGGCGGTAGCATCGTTGTCCGAGAACGAACCGGCGGTACCTGAAGTATTGCCTTCGCCATATTTCTTCCAGCAGCGGGTGCCGTAGATGGCTTCGCCGTTTACCTGGAGCCATTGTCCGATGGCCAGCAGCACAGCTTTTTGTTCGTCGGTAATGGTTCCGTCGGCACGGGGACCGATGTTGAGCAGCAGGTTACCGTTTTTGCTGACGATGTCCACCAGGTCGTGTACAATCTGGGCAGGCGTCTTGTTCTCTTCGTTATCGACATAGCACCACGACTTCTTGCCTACCGAGGTATCAGTCTGCCAGGGGTATTTGCGCATCTTGTCCAGTTTGCCGCGTTCCACGTCGCCCACCTGTACGTTGGTAGGATATCCGTGTTTGGTGTTGACTACTACACCTTTGCCCCAATCGAGTGCGTTGTTGTAGTAGTAAGCCATGAACTTGTTGAAGTAGGTGGGAATTTTGTTCACTGTCCAGTCAAACCAGATGAGTTGAGGCTGGTATTTGTCTACCAGTTCGTGTGTATGGGCCAGGAAGTCCATACCTACTTCGTCGTTGTATTGCTCTTGTGGCAGGCGCCGGCCGTAAAGGGTGATGGTTGTGTCTTGCACATCCGAGGGGAATTCCATGCCTCCGTTGTAGAACCAGGCGTTTTCCAACCGGTGGCTCGACACACCGAAGATGATACCTTGCTTTTCGGCAGCCTGTTTCAGTAGCCCGATGATGTCTTTCTTAGGCCCCATCTTTACGGCGTTCCAGGGGTTCAGGTCACTATCGTACATGGCAAAGCCGTCGTGATGTTCGGCCACGGGAACCACATACTTGGCACCGGAAGCCTTGAACAGTTCCATCCATTCGTCAGCATTGAACTTCTCGGCCTTGAACATGGGGATGAAGTCCTTGTAGCCGAACTGGGTGTGGGGACCGTAGGTTTCGATGTGGTGCTTGTATTCGTTGGAACCCTGTTGGTACATAAGACGCGGGTACCATTCGCTTCCATATGCCGGAACGGCATAGGCGCCCCAGTGAATAAAGATACCGAACTTGGCGTCGGAAAACCATTGCGGGAATTCATAGTGGGCGGCAATGCTGTCCCAGTTGTCCTGGAATACACAAGTACCTTGAGGAGAGGCAACGGACAGAAGGTCCGGATTTTTCTTGCCTGTGGGCTGGCACGATGCCAATGTGGCAAGTGCGGCCAGCAATAACAGATGTTTCATACGTACAGTTGTTTTTTAAGGGGTGTAACAAATTTGCAGGACAAAAATACAAGGTTTGCGGGTAGGGCAGGGGGCGGAAATGTATCAAATCGTGTGATAATATCGGTATTGACCTGTGCTTTTCATCTTTTTTGAAAGGGTAAGAGGGAATTCCGTAGCTTTTCAGGACAGAATGTGCTATCTTTGTTGCCTCGCAGAAACGATCATCATGGAACAGGAGAATTTCGATATACGCAACCAGCACCTCACCCAGCAAGAACGCGATTTTGAGAAAGCCTTGCGCCCGCTTACCTTTGAGGATTTCAGCGGACAGGATAAGGTGGTGGACAACCTGCGCATTTTTGTAAAGGCGGCACGCCTGCGCGGCGAAGCGCTGGACCATGTGCTGCTGCACGGCCCTCCCGGACTGGGAAAGACTACATTGTCGAACATCATTGCCAACGAACTGGGAGTGGGGTTCAAGATTACATCGGGGCCTGTGCTTGACAAGCCTGGCGACCTGGCGGGTATCCTTACCAGCCTGGAGCCGAACGATGTGCTGTTTATTGACGAGATACACCGCCTGAGTCCCGTGGTGGAGGAATATCTCTACTCGGCCATGGAAGACTACCGTATCGACATCATGATTGACAAGGGCCCCTCGGCACGAAGCATACAGATAGACCTGAATCCTTTTACGTTGGTGGGTGCCACCACACGGAGCGGATTGCTTACGGCGCCTTTGCGTGCACGATTCGGTATCAACCTGCATCTGGAATATTACGATGATACGATACTTTCGCGAATTATTCTGCGTTCGGCTGGTATTTTAGGTGTACCCTGCGACGTAGATGCAGCCGGAGAAATTGCTTCACGCAGCCGTGGAACGCCTCGTATTGCAAATGCCTTGTTACGGCGGGTACGTGACTTTGCACAGGTGAAGGGAAGCGGCCGGATTGATGTGGAGATTGCCCGTTATGCACTGGAAGCACTGAATATAGACCGGTATGGCTTGGATCAGATTGATAACAAGCTGCTCTGTACCATTATAGACAAGTTCAAAGGCGGGCCTGTGGGACTGACTACCTGTTTGAGGAAAATCAGAGCAAGAGCAAGCAGCTTGACGAAATGATAGCACGACTTGATGAAATAGGAAAAGACCTGAAGGAAGCCAACCGTAAGATTGACTCCCTAACAGATGAACTGCTTAAGGCAAACAGCAAGGCTGAGAAGGCTGCTATTGAATACAAGCTCCGCGACAAGGAATACAAAAAGCTTGAGAAGAAGCATAACGTCCTTGTCGAACGTCTTTCCCTTATGAACGCTCAAACATACGCTTCATCCAAAAGTCTGAAGGGCATAGAACGCAAGAAGGTTCTGAAGGGAAAGCATGATGACAAGGATGATTTTGACGGAACTCCCACTGCTCCGACAATAGAAGTACCACTGGCAGACTCTGCCGCATCATGCGACACTCAGGATACTCCGGTCGCTCCTCTTTCCAAGGAAAGACCGTATAGAAAAGGAATGAGATACAACAAGGATTGTGTAGGCACTCCGATAATACACAAGTCCGATTATACAATGCTCCCTAAGGGTTCTGTAGTGATATCATCAAGCTACCGTAAAATAAGAAATATCGTGAGCCACATTGAGGAACATCACTTTGAAGTTCTCAAGGTAAAACATGCCGACGGCAGGATTGAAAGCATGTTCCTTCCCATGAAGGATGACGTACAGGCAAGTCTTTATGACGAGATAGTACCGGGTACAAGCATTACGGCAAGCATGCTCTCGTATCTTATGTTCAACCGCTACCAGATGTCAACGCCTGCATACAGGGAGGCAAAGAACCGTCTGTCGGATATGGACTGGAACACTTCTGTTCAGAACCTGCTGAACTGGGCAGACAAGGGTGCGATACAGCTCAACAAGCTGATACCTGCCCTC
>ENA-OOXJ01001148-OOXJ01001148.1-human-gut-metagenome-genome-assembly--contig:-NODE-1148-length-18386-cov-2.322296_pt1 | contig 18386 bp, 15 predicted proteins | sample MGYA00241587_ERZ501343 | MGnify/ENA primary metagenome ERZ501343 (study PRJEB25962, sample SAMEA2042918) | human gut metagenome | biome: human gut; feature: human-associated habitat; material: faeces... | reverse complement strand
TGGATGGTACATTACTGAATCACTACCAAAAAATCTCACCACGAACACTAGAAACACTCATTAAACTAGAAGAGAAGGGGATAGGTATTATTCTCTCTAGTGGTAGACATATTAATAGTCTAAAGAAGTATGGCAATATGCTTCATTTTGAAAAATTTCCAATGAGTGGCTATTCCTGCAACAATGGCCAAAGCTATCATGATCATCTAGGTCATAAGATATATGAACATGAACGCTTAAACTATGATGATTACTTGAAAGTAAAAAGATATGCGAAAGAGTATCATTATGGCTTTATCGTATACATAAACAATAAAAGAATCATGTTTCACTACAACGAATCATTCCTTTCTCGATTGTTTCATCTCCATAAACCGATACATGAAGATGCAATCTTTGATAAGTTTGTCTTTTATGGGCGTCCTTCTTTTGACACGCAGGGACTGGATTATACATGTTCTTTAGTTGATCCTTATTGGCTTGAAATAGGACCAAAAGGTGTAGATAAAGGAACAATGTTGGAGAGAATTGCACGTTTTCACCATATTGATTTAAAGGATACCATCGCTTTTGGAAATGGTGAAAATGATCTTCCTATGCTTATTAAGGCAGGAACAGGTGTCGCAATGGGTAATGCACTTGAACATGTGAAAGAATATTCTAATGCAGTATGTGATGATTGTGATCATGATGGAATAGGTAAATATCTGGAGGACTTACTATTATGATGAATATGTCGGACTATTATGATTTTTCAGGGCAGAAGTTTGGATATCCTCTCTCTTTAAGTATCAACAGCTTTGAACGTCATATCTTCTCTAGACAAAAGAGTCTAGAACTCTCTTATGTCTTGCAGGGAGAATACCAGATAGTGACAGAGAAGTTTACTTCTAAACTATCAAAAGGTGAACTTTTGATGATTGCACCCGGAGATATTCATTTGATTACGCATAAAAAAGATGGAGTAATTCTTACAATACATATAGATTTTGATCGTATGACTTCCGCAATGAGTGGGAATAGCACTGAAGCTTTTTCTACGATGATTGTTACAAATCAGGCTTATGATCAATTAAAAAATAAGATATCAGGGATTCTTAAACTTATTCGACAGGAAAACTATAACCTCTATACTCTTAATGCTTATATGATGGACATCCTCTCTATTGCTTCTCAGGTTTCTTTCTCTATGTCTTCTCTCCCTTTACAGGATGAAGCCCATAAGAACTATATGCAGGCTATTTTATATATCGATTCTCACTACAATGATAACTTAACTTTAGGTGATGTGGCAGATACACTTTCATTCAGTTTAAGTTATACATCTAAATTATTTAAGAAGTTTACTGGTATTACTTTTGTCAAGTATTTAAATAGTGTACGTATTCGTGCTTCTTTAGAAGATTTACTAGAAGGAATAAAGAATATATCAGAAATATCGGATGAATGCGGTATGCCTAATTCTAAAGCCTATACAGAAGCGTTTAAAGAAATCTATGGTATATCACCGAGTAATTATAGAAAACGTTTTAAGAAGAATTTTGCACCTACAGAAGAAAGAGAAATGAATCTCGATAACTTTGATGAAATATTAGAAGATTTCATTAATGAAGAAGAAACTATCTACGAAGATGAGAAATGCAAGATCACTTTAAACGCAGAACATATTAAGCTGGAAACAGAAGAAGAAATAAAAATATCCCAAAAAGGTAAGCGCATACAAATTGTTTTATAACAGTCATATATTGTCTTCTCTTAACACTAAGAAGGCAAAATATGACTGTTTTTATATAAAAGCATGATTTTTTATTCACAAGAGGAGTGATATAATGTGGACGAAAGAGAGGAAAATACAAATGAAGGAATTTTCACATTTATTTTCACCTATTAAAGTTGGTGAAACAGTTATAAAAAACAGAGTTTTTATGCCTCCTATCAGTACAAACTTAGCTGATAAGGGTTATGTTACGGATGCATTAGTGGCTCATTATGCAGCTCGTGCAAAGGGTGGTGTTGGATTAATCGTTACTGAAGTAACTACAGTCGAACCAACATATATCTATTTACCTGGAGATATGTCTATTCATGATGACAGCTTTATTCCTGGATGGAAAAAATTAACTGAAGCTGTACATCAGTATGATTGTAAGATTCTACCACAGTTATTCCACCCAGCTTATATGGCTTTCCCAATTCCTGGTACACCAAGATTAATCGCACCAAGTAATGTAGGACCATATTATGCAAAAGAAGCACCACGTTCAGTCACTAAAGAAGAATTAAAGGTTATTATTAAACAGTTTGGTGAAGCCGCTTTAAGAGTTAAAACTGCAGGTGCTGACGGTGTTGAAATCCATGCAGCTCATGCTCATGGTTTATTAGGTGGTTTCTTATCTCCTTTATATAATAAGAGAACAGATGAATACGGAGGAGATATCTCTTGCAGATTAAGACTTACTTTAGAAGTTATTGAAGAAGTACGTAAAATGTGTGGTAAGGACTTTATTATTGATGTACGTATTTCTGGTGATGAATATACTGATGGTGGTTTAAACATCAATGATATGATTTATGTATCTAAAAAATTAGAAGCAGCAGGTGTAGATATGCTTCATGTTTCTGGTGGTACAACTATCGCAAGAGGAAGTTCTATTCCAGCACCAGGGACTAAGATGGGATCACATGCATTATTAAGTGAAGAGATTAAGAAGCATGTATCTATTCCAGTGGCAACAGTTGGACGTATTACTGAACCTTGGATTGCAGATGAACTCATTGCGAATGATAAAGCAGATATCTGTATGATGGGACGTGCTAACTTATGTGATGCAGAATTCGTTAATAAAGCAATGAATGGTCATGTAGAAGATATTAGACCATGTATTGGATGCTTACGCTGCTTAACAGGTATTATGTTTGGTAAACGTGTATCTTGTACAATCAACCCTTCATTAGAAATTGAAAACGAAGATACGATTACTAAAGCAGAAAACAAGAAGAATATTCTTGTGATTGGTAGTGGACCAGCAGGTATGGAAGCTGCATTTGTAGCTCATAAGAGAGGTCATCATGTTGTATTATGCGAAAAGGATGATAAGTTAGGTGGAGAAATGAACTTAGCTGCAGTACCTATCGCAAAACAGGATCTAACATTAGTTATCAAGTATATGGCTCATAAACTTGAAGGTGTTGATGTAAGATTAAATACAGAAGTGACTTTAGATATGTTACAGAATGAATTCAAGGATTATGAAGTCATTGCAGGTACTGGTGCTTCTCCAATCGTTATTAATCCATTTACTCAGTTCAAATCATGGATGACTGCAGATGATGTATTAGCTGGTAAACAGTTCCCAGGTCGTAAGATCGTTATTATTGGTGGTGGATCAGTAGGTTGTGAAACAGCTGATTACTTAGCACCATTAATCAATGACTTATTCCCTAGAAATAGAGATGTCACAGTACTTGAAATGGCCAATGGTGTCATGATGAATGAATCTGGACCAGGCAGAAGCTTACTTGTAAGAAGAATGATGGAAAAAGGCATCAAGATTATTACAAGTGCTAAGGTAGAATCAGTAACTGAAACTGAAATCAACTATACACTTGAAGGCGTTACTCATACAATCAAGGATGCAGATACACTTATCTTTGCAGCAGGTTATAAGAAGAACCCAGCTGTAGAAGAAATGTTGAAGGAAAGTGGTCTTAACTACCATATGATTGGTGATGCCCATGAAATTGGTAATATCAAGACAGCTATTACTGAAGCATATAATCTAACTAAAGACTTATAAAATAAAGGGCCCTCTCAAAAATGGGAGGGTTTTATTATTTGTGATATACAAATGTTTTAATGATTGTCTGTAGTTCTTGTTTTGATTCTTTCTTATCCCCATTGAGCCATCCCATCATGATATAGTGGAGGGGAATTAAGAAAGAAATCATGAAATACTTAAAGTATTTCTCAATAAATGGATTATCAAATTCACGAAGAGAGACTTCATCTAGAATACGCTGCTTCTCCTGTGATAAAAAATCCTGGTAGTACCACTTCTCTAATGTAATGAAGATAGTTGCATGCGCTTCATAGACATCAATTACTTTCATAATAAAATCATCAGACTCTATATACTGCTTGTTTTCTATTTTATCTAGATAAGTATACTTAAATAGATTAAAATAGATTTCTTTTAATATCTCATCTTTGGAATGATAATAAAGATAAAATGATTGTCTAGAAAGACAGGCATTTTGACATATCTTTCCTACTGTGAGATCTTCATAATCACTCTCCTTCAATAATTCCACAGTGCTTTCATAAAGTTTCTTCTTCGCTTCTTTTTTCATATCGTGATCCGCCTTTAATTCAATTTTACCTCATTTTAAGGCAATAAAAAAGCATCAACTCTTTTGAAGTTGAAACTTTTCACTCTATATGTCATATTTTACATTTATTTGTTTTGAAAAGCTCTGTTATCTATCTCTATCACATTCCAAAACAAAGCATATCCATCGTCACCGCCACTATTAGCCCAGGCACTTTCCTTATGGATTTCACCACGAGGACTCCAGTCATACTCATCCTCAACACATGATTCTATATCAATATTCATAGAATCAAATGTCTTAGAAGCACTCTCATACAATGCCTTCACTGCTTCAACGTGTGTTTGAAATAGTCCTTCTACCTCAATGTTTTCTCCATTTTCCATGTCACCATAAATGACTGCATACATAGTAACACCTTCTTTCTTTTCTTATTATAATCTTATTTCTATGAAGTGTTAAATGATAAGAAAAATAATTTCTTATAAACATAATATTACCGTACTTATTTACACAAAATTATGATAGAATGCATGTATATTATAACTAGGAGAAGAATATGAAAATAACAGATTTGATGAGTAAAGAAGCCATCAAGATTCATGGTCATGCCTCTAACAAGATGGATGCAATTGATCAAATGGTGTCTTTAATGAATAAACAGGGCAATGTCTCTGATAAAGAAGCATATAAAGAAGCAGTTATAGAAAGAGAAAATCTTTCTACTACAGGTATGGTGGATGGTATTGCGATTCCTCATGCAAGAACAACTGCGATTACTCGAGCAGGTATTGCCGCTATGACTTTGCCTGAGGGTGTAGATTATCAATCTATGGATGGTCAGCCTACAACTCTTATTTTCTTGATTGGAGCACCAGATAATGGCGATAATGTACATTTACAGGTATTAAGTGAACTCTCTGCATTACTCATGGATCATGATTTCTGTGAAGATTTAAAGAATGCGGGAACGCCTGAAGAATTCTTATCTATTATTGATTTAGCGCAAAGTGCTAAACATGAAACAGAAGCAGTCAAACACCCTGAAGTCTTAGCAGTCACTGCTTGTCCAACAGGAATTGCTCATACATATATGGCTGCAGAAGCATTAGAAAAAAAGGCTAAGGAAATGGGTGTATCTATTAAGGTAGAAACACAAGGTTCAGTAGGGGTTAAAAATGAACTCACTCAAGAAGATATAGAACACGCAAAGGGTGTTATTATTGCAGCTGATAAGAATATCTCTTTAAATCGTTTTAATGGCCTACCACTCTATAGCTGTCCTGTGGCAAGAGGAATTGATGAACCTAAAAAACTTATTCAGATTATTCTAGATGAACAAGCACCTATCTATAAAGGTGAAGAAGTAAAGGTAGAGAATAACCAGGAAAAGGGATGGCATATTCCTTATAAACATTTAATGAATGGTTTTTCTCATGCTTTACCTATTCTAGTTGCAGCAGGATTTATGAGTGTACTTGCAACTAAACTTACATTTAATACACAATTTGCGAATATGCTGAATGTTTTTGGAAACATTCTTTACTTACTTGTATTACCTGTATTATCAGGCTATATTGCGATGAGTATTGCGGATCGTCCAGCTTTAGGACCTGGACTTGCATGTGGTTATATTGCCTATAGTGGTTTTACTTTAGCCTGGTTAAATAACCCTTATACAACTTTGAGTACATCAGGCTTCTTAGGGGCTATAGTAGGGGGCTTTATTGCAGGATACCTTGTACTTGCGATTGAGAAACTTTGTGCTAAGATTCCAGATATGTTTGATGGTATAAAACCAGTCTTACTATATCCGGTATTAGGCGTATTATCATCAGGTATTGTGATGACAGTACTTAATACATATCTAGTGATTGGTCATTCATTTATTATGGAACGTGTGAATAACCTACCTCTTATTTCATTAGTTATTATTGGGGCATCACTTGGTGCGATGATGTCTATTGATATGGGTGGTCCTGTTAATAAATTTGCTTATTTATTTGCGAATGCTTTAGTTTTTACTAGAGCGAATAATGCGGCTATTATCATGGCTTCTGTTATGGGTGCTGGTATGATTCCACCTCTTGCGATTGGCTTCTCTACACTTGTATTTAAAGAAAAGTGGACTAAAGAAGAAAGAGGTACTACTTTAAAGAACATTATTATGGGTTTATCATTTGTATCAGAAGGGGCTATACCTTTTATGCAAAAAGATCAAAAACATGTCTTACCTGCATGTATCCTAGGTTCACTTATTACCGGTGGATTATCTGCTTACTTTAAGTGTGGAGTGATGGCACCTCATGGTGGTATCTGGATTATCTATTTGATGTCTAATCCACTCAAGTATGTCTTAGCACTTCTTGCTGGTGCAATTATAGCGGGTATTATTATTACATTTACACACAAGTCTGAGAATTAACTCAGGCTTTTTTGATGTAAAAAAAAGGGGCCTCGGCACCCTCCCCCGATTGCAGGCTTCACAAGTATCTGCAATCTGATCGTAGAACTAATATAATCTAGATGAATCAAAATGTCGATTGTGAATGAGAAAAAATAAGATTTTCTAGACACTATGATTATATTTTGCGGAATTTTGTGATATGTTTCCAGTTAGATGGAAATCCCATATATTCACAAAGTTTATCTAGTTTCAAGTTTGAATTCTTCTTTTCGTATTGATTGAAAATATGTACCAGTTTTGAATCTTAAAAAATCAACTTGTGGTAGTAGATAATAAAAGGCGATAACTACACAAAACAAATCATTTTTTCCATATTTATACTTTGAACCTTTTTTTGGAATATTTAGTTTTTTGTGTATCAATGTATCGGGAATGTCAATAGATATATGATAAGAAAAAAGTCTGTCATTATGAGCACATACGTTTCTATAGAGTGTTAACACTTTTAGATATTTAATCATTTAGTTCTTCTTGATATTTCCAAAATCCTGACAGATGAGTCCTTGTATGTTTTGAGGCAAAAATTCGAACATCTTGGATATCTGACCAAAAGTAAGAGCGTTTAGAATTACCCATAGTGGGACGTTATGATATTTTTTTCGCTGGTAAATAAGGTATTTGTAATCTTTGTTTTTATTAGCCATCTTACCTAGCATTTTAATTAATTTGATTATTCCTTTTTTGTTAGTTTTACTGTAATTAGCAGGATTAAGGTATTCTTCCTGGCGTTCACCGTGTTTTTGGCAGAAGTAATAAGAAATAGATGAACGTAGTTTTATTTCTATGTGACATAAATACTTAAAGAATAGTCTTTTGGTTTCTGACCCTTCATTAAGGCGAGAGCACGTAACTCTTCATCAAATTCATAAAGAGTTACTATATCTTCGAAAGAAGTATTATTCATATACTTATGAGTCTGAACATCAATAAATGGATGTTTATAACCACCGATTAATCCGAAGTAACTGATGTTTTTTAGGGATGCTATTGCAAAATTAGTATCTGTAACTATTAAATGTTTTTCGTTTGTTAATTTCTCGACTTGTGCGGTATAGGTAATAAAGGGTTTATTCATATGCACCTCGTAAAAATATGTATTATGAAAGCTACTCTAATTCAAAGTTAGAGTAAAAGCATCTAAGATGACGCCTCTATATTAAATATACCTTTAGAACTGGGAAATTACTCTTTTTAAGAATATTTTTTTGGGCATAAAAAAGAGAGGAGCCTCGGCACCTCCCGCGATCGCAGGCTTCACGAGTATCTGCAATCTGATCACTAAAAACAATATACCTTATATGGCATAGAAAGTCAATTGTTAATAAGTAATAAATCAGAAAATTGTAGAAAAATTGTAGAAATGCTTCAGAAAGATACAAGAATAATTTTACATTTTACGTTTCTCATGGAGGTATAAGTAAAAACTTTATATAATTAAGGTATATGATTACAATGAATAAATAATTACTATTACATGAATTACTTAATATGGTAAATAAAAACAAGTGGGCTGAAATATATAATTCAGACCATTATTTCAATATAAACCTATATGATTATAATTCTTTAGTGGATTATCAAGAAGCAATAGAAGATTAAGGTGATACTGTGAGAAGAATATCAACACTATTTCAAACAATTAAAGATCTAAACAAAGATAGATGGGTTAGAAAATATAATCCTCACCAACAATTCTTTGTAGATGTTGATTGGTATGATACTGAAGAAGAATATTTAAATGCTTTGCATGATGATTGGAAATCTGAAGCAGATCCATTTGATGAATGTGATCATTATGTTGATGTATCTAAATATGATAATTTTGAAGACTATGAAAAATCAGTTAATATATGCTTAGAACATCTTGAGTGGATTGAAGAAGTATCTAGATATGGTGACTTTGATATTGATCCACAAAACTATAAGAATGAAGATACTTATCTAGATGCTCTAACAAAGAGAATAAAAGAGATGTATGGTCCTGAAAATGAATTTTATTGTATTGATCCTCTAGATTATGATTCACCTGATGAATATTTTTATGAAATAAGTGAAAGAATACATTGGTTAGAACTATATGATCCAAATCATCAATATCCTGTTGATCCAAGTGAGTTTAGTGATGAAGAAGACTATGTAGAAGCTGTCAATGAGTGGAAGGACTATGTTGCAAGTCTTGATGCAGAATTAGATGAAGAAGAAGCTTTAAAGTCTGATGATATGGATGATTATCGTAATAAAGCACTAAAACGAATGTCTAGAAAACGTCCAAATTCTGTTGAGTATCATTTGGATAATATAGTAGAAGTTTCTCAAGAGGAAAATGTATCTGAAGATGATAAAAAGTATTGGGAAGATAAGCATAATTTCTATAATTCATTTAGTTCAGTTGATCCTACACAGTATGATCACGAAAGTGATTATTTAGATGATTTAAGAGTAAAATGGAAAGAATACTATGATCCTTCTGATATGTATGATGTAGATCCACATGATTATGATAATGAAGGAGACTATATGGATGCTATTCAGAATTTTATAAAAATGAAAATGAGATAAGAGAATAGTCGAAGTAAAGGTGACACTATGAGAAAAAGATCATTACTATTATATGCAGTGAGAGATATGATGAGAAAAGATAAGTGGGCTGAGAGGTATAACCCTGATCAAAGATTCAATGTGAGTCAGTATGATTATGAAACTGTCGCTGAGTATCTGGATGCACTTAGAGAAGAATGGAAAGAATATGTGGATCCATTTGAAATATGTGATGGGTATGTTGATGTTTCAAAGTATAAGAATTTTGAGAAATATGAAGAAGCAGCTCAAGAGTATTTAGATCGTCTTGATTGGAAGAAAGTTGAACCGGATTATGATAAATATGATGTAAATCCATTAGATTTTGATACTAAAGAACAATATCTTGATGCATTGTATCAGAAGGTAAGAGAAGAATATGATCCCTATGATGATTTTCCAGGACTTGATCCTAGTTCATTTGATTATCCTTTTGAATATGATTTTGCGATTGATGAAAGAAGAGAGTGGAAAGAAGAACATGATCCTGAAGATAAATATGATGTAGATCCAGGTGCTTATGAGTATGAAGATGATTATGTTGAAGCTATTAAAAAGTGGAAGCGCCATATAGCAAGACTTGATGCAAAATCCCCTTCATATACAAGTAATCGTAATAAAGCGAAGAAACAATTGTCTAGGGAACGTTTAAGTAAATCTGAGTCTAATCTGGTTGATATAGAAGAAAATCCAACTGAAGAAAGTAAACAGTCCTGGGGGAATAAACATAATTCCTTTAACACATTTAGCTCTATAGATCCTACACAGTATGATCGTGAAAGTGATTATTTAGATGATTTAAGAGTAAAATGGAAAGAATACTATGATCCATCTGATATGTATGATGTTGATCCACGGGATTATGATAGGGAAGAAGACTATATGGAGGCCATTAAACAATATATTAAATCCAAATATAGGTGAAGCTTTACTATGCTGATTTAGAATACTTCGACATGTAGCTACCGCTTACATTTACGAATAACATAAAACTATTAAATATATTTACATTATTCGCAATAAAGTGTTGACAAAAAATAATATTGGACTATTATATAGGCATACATACGAAACAGAGCGTTGAACAAGATACGATTTCTAATCCGCTTCCTATAGAGAGCATCCAGCTGGTGGAAAGGATGCAGGTAATGATTATGGGACCATCCCTTGTGAGCTGTTTTCTTGAAAATAATAGTAAAGAAAGCCGTAATTTCTGCGTTAAAGAAATAGCATTCATGGGATGTGAAGTGGTGATGTCAATCACAATCTAAGTGGTACCGCGGAAACAAAGGTTTTCGTCTTAGACAGGTCATTCTAAGACGAAAGCCTTTTTTATATCTGTTTTATATGTATAAAGTAATTCTGGGGGGAATTTATTTATGAATGGTTTACTTTTACTTGGATTAGCAGCCCTTATCCTAGTAGTAGCCTATCTATGTTATGGTCGCTATTTAGTAAAAACTTGGGGTATTGATCCTAATGCAACAACACCTGCTGTTGCAAAAGAAGATGGCACAGACTTTGTACCTACTAATAAATGGTCAGTCTTTGCACATCAGTTCTCATCTATCGCTGGGGCTGGACCAGTTACTGGACCAGTTATGGCTATGGTATTTGGCTGGTTACCTGCATTCTTATGGGTAGTCATCGGTGGTGTATTCTTCGGTGCTGTACAGGACTTCGGTGCACTTTATGCTTCAGTTAAATCTGAAGGTAAGTCAATGGGTCAGATCATCGAAAAATACATTGGTAGAACTGGTAAGAAATTATTCTTCTTATTCTGCTGGGTCTTCACATTAATCGTTATTGCTGCATTCGCAGATATGGTTGCTGGAACATTCAATGGTTTCAGTGTTGAAGGAGCTAAGCTTGCACCTAATGCCAGTGCTGCTTCTATCTCTATTCTTTATGTATTTGTTGCTATGGCATTTGGTTTATTATTACGTAAGGTTAACTTAGAAGGTTGGCCAAAGGTTGTACTTGGAATTGTCTTAATCGTTGCAATGCTTGCAGTGGGTATCAAATTCCCTGTATATGCAACTAAAACTACTTGGATTTATTTAGTATTTGTTTATATTTTCTTTGCATCTGTTACACCAATGTGGTTATTAAAAGGTCCACGTGACTACTTAACTACATTTTTATTCATCGGTATGATTGCTGCTGCAGTTGTAGGTGTATTCTTAAGTAACCCAACTGTTACTGTACCAGCATTCACTGGATTCAAATCAGCTACAGGAAGTTACTTATTCCCAACATTATTTGTAACTATTGCTTGTGGTGCCGTATCTGGTTTCCATTCTCTTGTATCTTCTGAAACATCTTCTAAGATGGTTAAGAATGAAAAAGATATGCTTCAGGTTGGTTATGGTTCAATGTTATTAGAATCATTACTTGCTGTATTAGTTATCGTCATCGTTGGTTCATTACCAAACTTAAAACAGACTGGTGTCTTAGATACAGCTCTTGCTAACATGGCTTTAGCTGATACTGCTACACCTTTCACTAAGTTCTCTGCTGGTGTAACTGGTTTAGTCGCACAGTTTGGTTTACCACAGTCTTGGGGACTTTGTATTATGACTATGTTCGTTTCTGCTCTTGCATTAACTTCATTAGATGCAGTTGCTAGAATCTCACGTATGTCTTTCCAGGAATTCTTCGAAGTAGAAGAAGGAGAAACACCATCACAATTAGTATCAGTCTTAACTAATAAATATGTCTCTACACTCATTTCACTCTTCTTTGGCTATTTATTAAGCTTAGGCGGATATGTTAACATCTGGCCATTATTCGGTTCAGCAAACCAGTTACTTGCTGCAATGGTATTAATCTCACTTGCTGTATTCTTAAAGGTTACTGGAAGAAAAGGTTTCATGTTATATGTACCAATGGTATTAATGTTTGTTGTAACTATGACTGCATTAGTACAGGCTATTTATGGTATCTGCATGAAGTTATTCGTAACTGGTGGTTTCATGATCATGACAGATGGTCTACAATTAGTCGTTGCTGTATTATTAGTCGCTCTTGGTCTTATGATTACTTTCCATTCAACTGGTAAGTTAGTAAATTCAAAAGCTGAATAATTATTTCTGAAGTCCCTACTTATAGGGGCTTTTTTTCAAGCTTTGAAAACGTCAGAGAGAGTCTGAATCTCATGTTATTATATGTAATCATTTACAAAATAAATATCTTTACACATGTTGTGAAATTATAATGTATTTTCATATTGAGACAATTAATACACTTAGGAAAATAACAAAAATAGAACTTTTTTACTCATGAAAATGAGAAAAAATGCCACTTTTTCAATTGTTAAATTCATAAATAACTATAATTCTATTACATATTGAAAGAAATTTACAAAAGGGTATTGACGAGTGAAAAAATGTTTTTTAAAATAGACTTGTGTCTAGAGAGCGGACACAGCAAACTGCCCTGAAGCATGTTCTATAACTAGTCATGTAGAGCATGCTGGTTCCTAGAACCGGGGCACTTTGTTTGAATATTCAGGCATGACTCTTAAGAGTCATGTCTTTTTGATTACATGATGTGTAATACTTTCTTTTTCATTTCTTGAAAATCCTTGTAACCGCATAACTGATTTAGATATAATGGCGTAGGTTATCAGGAGGAAAAGTATGAAACACCTACAAATGAAATACAATTGTATCCAGTTCTTATATTGGATCACTAACTGTACGATTTTTGGCTATGTAGCCATCTTCTTACAATATAAGGGATTAACGAATACAGAAATAGGGATAGTGACTGCTATGGGAAGTATCATGATGCTTTTGCTTTCCGCAAATATCTCTAACTTACCGAATCAATTTGAAAAGCTGACTCCTCACAATGTCATCTTAGGAATCTATGCTATATTATTTGCATCATTTAGTGCCCTGTACTTTGTCACACTCCCTAAAGTCATTGTTATGGTACTTTATATCGCATTATTATTCTTGAGTACTTGTGTTGTTCCATTCTTATCACAATTCGCAATGGATTATGTAAAGATGGGTTCAGATATCAACTTCGGGCTTGCTAGAGGACTTGGGTCATTCTCTTATGCATCAAGTGCCTTTTTAATGGGATACTTAGTAGAATGGTTAGAACCATCTGTTATTTATATTGTCTTTATTGTTTCAAGTATTCTATTTATCATTAATTTGTTGATTCTCCCACACTCTACTATTAAGAATGAATCAACAGAAAAACCAGCCAATCCATTTGGCTTGATTACTAAATATAATAAGTTCTTCTTCTTTCTATTAGGGTTTGGATTTGCGATTGCAGGTGCCACTTCTTTATCTACTTACTTAATTAATATAGTTAAGAAGCTAGGTGGGGATTCATCGTTCTATGGTATCGCCATATTCTTTATGGCAGCAAGTGAAACACCATTCATGACAATGACTTATCGCTTAAAGAAAAGATTTGGACCTGAGAAGCTTATTGTCTTTGGTCTCATTATGTATATCTTTAGAAACTTCCTGATTGCATTAGCACCAAGCCTATTTGTCTTATTAGTAGGTATGGTATTCCAGGGATGTTCTTATGGATTGCTTTTTGCTACTTATACATATTATTGTAATGATGTCTTGTCTGAAGCAGATCAGATGGCAGGACAGACACTTATTACAATGATGGCTAATGGTTTTGGGTTCTGCTTAGGAAGTTATTTAGGTGGTGTTTTACAGGATACATTGGGTTTAACAAGTATGCTGATTTTTGCCATGATTGTTACACTTATTGGTGCGTTGATTGGTGTATGTACGTATAAATTCATGAAAGACTAGAGGAAGAGAAATCTTCCTTTTTTTAATATGATATTAATTAAATACAAAAAATGAGCGTAAAGGGTTACATAATGGTATAAAAATGATATAATTACCACGCTATGAAAATATAACACTTTTTTTTATGATTATTGTATTTCTTCATTTCTTCTTAAGAAACAAAATGTTTTAAGTAATGTGATTTTTTACAGTTATGGAAGAAATAAATGTATAATAATAGTAGATACACTACAGAAGAGGGGGATCGAGTTGAACTTTTTACAGAAATTAGGTAAATCCCTGATGCTTCCGGTGACCATTATGCCACTGGCTGCATTACTAAAAGGTATTGGCTACTGGATTGACCCTTTGGGATGGGGAGTGAATAATCCGTTCGCTGCTTTTTTGATATTATCAGGTGGTGTCGTGATTGATAATCTTCCTATACTATTTGCGATTGCAGTTGCTATAGGAATGACAGATAAGAAGAATACAACGCTATCTCTTGCAGCTGTCATCAATTATCTGATGATTACTAAAATATTATCACCCGAAGGTATTTCACTTATATCAGGTCTTCATATCAGCAAGGTTGCACTTGCATTTCATGATACAAGTAATGCCTTTATAGGTATTATAGTAGGACTTATAGTGGCATATTGTTTTAAGAAGTTTAATCATATTGAACTGCCAGGACCTCTTTCATTTTTTAGTGGTGAGAGATTTATTCCTATTATATCAGGTCTTGTTACACTTCTTTTTGCTGGCGTATTTATCTATGTATGGCCATTACTTTATGATGCATTTATTCAGTTTGGAACATGGATGTCCCATTTAGGACCAATGAGTGCAGGTCTCTATGGATTCTTTAATAGACTCCTTATACCTACAGGATTGCATCATGCATTAAATTCAGTATTCTGGTTCAATGTAGCAGGCATTAATGATATAGGACGTTTCTGGGGCACAGTATCTGGTGGAATCAAAGGAATCACAGGTATGTATCAAGCAGGCTTTTTCCCTGTTATGATGTTTGGCTTACCTTGTGGTGCATTGGCTATTTATCAATCAGCTGATAAAGAAAATAGAAAGAAAATAGGTGCATTGATGTTCTCTGCAGCACTTGCTTCTTTTTTGACAGGTATTACAGAACCATTGGAATTCTCTTTTATGTTCTTAGCACCAAGTCTCTTTATCGCTCATGCTATTATGACTGGTATAATGATGTTTATTGCCGCAAGTATGCATTGGCTGGCAGGATTTAGCTTTTCTGCAGGGCTTATTGATTATATGTTAAGTTTTAAGGCACCATTTTCTTATCAGGCTATTCATTTGATTCCTTTAGGAATTATCTGTGGTGCACTCTATTATGTTGTATTTAGAAGTATGATTCTTCATTTTAATCTCATGACACCAGGAAGAATGAAAGAAGAAACAAAAGAAGTGAAGGCAAGTCTCGCATTTGATTATGATGATCTCGCTATTTCTTTTGTAGAAGCACTTGGTGGTAGAAGTAATTGTTTATCTGCAGACGCATGTATTACACGTTTAAGACTCGAAGTCAAGGATACAAGTCTTATTAATAGAGATGAGATTACACGTCTAGGCTTTGATCATGTGGTGGAGGCAGGAGAACACTATGTGCAGATACTTGTTGGTACACATGCTCAGTTTATAGCAGATGCGATGAACGATATATTAATGTAAAGGGGAATATTATGAGAATAATCAAGATCTTCAATAATAATAGTGTTGCCGCTATTTCTCCAGAACTAGGTGACATTATTTTAACCGGTTCAGGTATTGGCTTTCAGAAGAAAGTAGGGGATGTCGTAGATTCTCAAAAAATTGAGAAGACTTATTTGTTTAAGGAAGATCCACATAAAAGATTAGAAAGAGAAGATAATATCTCTCCGGACTGTTATGAAATTACCAATCAGATTGTCTCACGTGCGATTAAGAAACTTCGTTCACGTTATTATGGAGAAATATTCCTAACAATGACTGATCATATCTCTTTCGCGTTAAAACGCAAGGTAGAAAATATCAAACTGCCTTATGTCGTACTTGGGGATGTCAGTGTGCTTTATAAAGATGAATATGAAATTGGCTTATGGGCATTAAGTTATATTAAGAAAAAGACAGGTATAACTTTAGATATAGAAGAAGCCAATTATATCGCATTACATCTTGTTAACTTCTCTATGGACAATAATACACATAATGCGACTAAGATCATGAGCTTTGTGACAGATATTATCGGTATTATTGAAAATAGTATGAAGATCACTCTTTCACCACAGTCTTTAAGCTATGCAAGACTTTCTACTCATCTCAAATACTTAGCTGAACGTATCTTCACAGGACAGGAAATCAACCTAAAAGACACAACAGAGGATATCAGAGAACTCTTAAAAGAGAATCTAAGATTATCTATGTGCATTAACCGTATTGTAAAACATATTAAAGATAAATATAAATATGATTTATCACCGGATGAACAGACATTCTTGTGTATACATATTAAACGTGTCATGCAGTGAGTTATTAAAACGAGAAAAAAAGAGAGAAAAACAGAGAAAATCACTAATTTGTATTGAATTTTTTTGATAAACTGTTATCATATATATGTGCACAGAACTAAATATAAAAACAAATAATGAGGATTGTAACTTCTTAGAAGGCATTACCTTAACTTGTTAGATAACATTGTTAAGAGGCTTTATGAGAAGTTTTTTTGTTAGGGGGATACAGGCAAAATGAAAGTAGTAAAAAAAATCAACAATAATGTAGCTGTTTGTCTAGATTCCAATAATTGTGAATTAGTTGCTTTCGGAAAAGGAATAGGCTTTCCTAAAATGCCATATGAGATTTAGGATTTATCTTTGATAGACAGAACCTTTTATGATTTGGATTCACATATTATGTCTTTATTTAATGAAATTCCTGATCCAGTTATGCAAGTATCTATGGAAATTGTAGATAAAGCAAAAGTTTATTTGAATACAAACTTAAGTGATGCGTTTGTATTTACTCTTGCTGATCATTTACATTTTACCATTCAGAGATGCCAGGAAGGCATGGTTATTGAAAATATGCTTTTTTATGAATTACAACATTTATATGTGAAAGAAATGGAACTTGCTCAATGGGCTAGACGTTTAATTTATCGACGCTTATTTGTGAATCTACCAAAAGAAGAAGAAGCAAATATAGCTATGCATTTCATTAATGCACAATTAGTAGCAAAGAAACAAGATGAAGAATCTGATTTAACAAGAATGATAGAAGACGTCACTTCTATTGTTGAGAAAGAATTAAATTTATTGATTAATAGAGATGATTTTAATTATTCACGTTTTATTATTCATTTGCAGTACTTATTAAAAAGAAAAGACAAAAAAGTTGTTATACATACAAGTAATTTGAAGATGTTTGAAAAAATGAAAGAAGAATATGTAGATGTATATCAATGTGTATTAAAGATTAAGGAATATTTTGAAAAAATATTAAATTGGCAGCTTAATGATGAAGAACTTCTTTATCTAATGTTGCATATTAACAGATTTTATAGTCGTGAAGGCTTGTAACCTTAAGTGGGCATAACCTGACAGAATGATTTGAGGAACATTTCATTTTGTCAGGTTTTATTTTGATTAAAACAAGAGAGGAATTAATTATGGCTAAATATGAAAAATTATGTCAGGGAATTTTAGCGCATGTAGGTGGCAAAGAAAATATTTCTTTTGTCACACATTGTGCGACAAGATTACGTATGAATTTGAAAGATCAGGCAAAAGTAGATCAAGAGAAAATCAAAAAAATTAAAGGAGTGCTTGGGTGCCAATTTTCTGGTGGTCAATTTCAGGTCATTATAGGGCAAAATGTGGATGACGTATATAATGATTTTATAGAAATGACTGGATTCCAAGTGCAAAATAAAATTGATGAACAATTAGATAGCATAGAAGAAAAGTTCTCATGGAAACAACTTCCTAATAAATTAATAGATGCTGTTTCTGGATGTGTAACACCAATTTTACCTATTATTACAGCCGCTGGTATTATAAAATTAATTGTTGCGTTACTGGGAGAAAGTATGTTAAATGTGTTACCTGCTACTTCAGATTTTATGGTACTTCTAACATTCGTTGGTGATGCAGGTTTCTATTTCTTCCCTGTGTTTATAGCTGTGGCTGCTTCAAAGAAATTCGCTAAGTTTATGAAAAATGTTG
>ENA-OOXJ01001146-OOXJ01001146.1-human-gut-metagenome-genome-assembly--contig:-NODE-1146-length-18405-cov-4.272207_pt1 | contig 18405 bp, 17 predicted proteins | sample MGYA00241587_ERZ501343 | MGnify/ENA primary metagenome ERZ501343 (study PRJEB25962, sample SAMEA2042918) | human gut metagenome | biome: human gut; feature: human-associated habitat; material: faeces... | reverse complement strand
GATGAGCTCTTTGCCCTTGCGGCTGATGCGGCGGAAGGCGATGATGGAATTGTCGCGGTCGTCGCACGAGAGCCAGCGGAAGCCGTCCCAGTCGGAGTCGTTTTCCCAGAGGCAGCGGTGGTCCAGATAGAAATGGTTGAGCGTGCGGACGAAATGCTGCATTTTCTGGTGCTTTTCATAGCCGAGCAGCAGCCAGTCGAGGCCCTGCGTATAGTTCCACTCGATGAACTGTGCGAATTCATTGCCCATGAAATTGAGCTTCTTGCCGGGGTGCGCGATCTGATAGGCGAAAAACGTGCGCAGATTGTTGAATTTATCGTCGTAATTGCCCGGCATTTTATTGACGAGCGAGCATTTGCCGTGCACGACCTCATCGTGGCTGAGCGGCAGAATAAAATTCTCGGAATAGGCATACGTCATGGAGAACGTCAGCGCGTTATGGTCGCCCTTTCTCCACAGCGGATCGAGCGACATATATTGGAGCATATCGTTCATCCAGCCCATGTTCCATTTGAACAGGAAGCCGAGGCCGCCATCATAATCCGGCTTGGTGATCAGCGGAAAAGCTGTGGATTCCTCAGCGATCATCATGACCGCAGGATTGGCCTGGAACGCAGCCTCGTTGAGCCTGCGCAAAAACTCGATCGCTTCGAGATTTTCCCGGCCCCCAAATTTGTTGGGCTTGAACTGTCTGCGATTATAGTCCAGATACAGCATGGACGCAACTGCATCGACTCGAATTCCGTCGACGTGAAAATAACGGAGCCAGTAACAGACGTTGGAGATGAGGAAGGACTGCACCTCAGGCTTGCCGTAATCGTAAATACGGGTCATCCAGTCCGGGTGCTCGTTCATCATCGGGTCGGAAAGCTCGTAGCAGCAGGTCCCGTCAAACTCAAACAGGCCGTTTTCGTCCTTCGGGAAATGCGCCGGTACCCAGTCGAGGATGACGCCGATCCCGGCCTTATGGCAGGTGTCGACAAATTGCATGAGCTGCTTCGGCGTCCCGTAGCGGTGGGTCGGGGCGAAATAGCAGGTGATCTGATAGCCCCACGAGGGGTCGTAGGGATATTCCATGATGGGCAGCAGCTCGATATGCGTATAGCCCATGTCGCGCACGTAGTCCACGAGCTCCACCGAGAGGTCGTCGTAGGTATAGAACTCGCCGCGCTGCGCGGGGAAGGGATCCATGGGGCCGGGGTAGTTGCCGTACTCGTCCGGCTTGCCCTGCGGCGCGTCGCCGTGGCGCTTCCACGAGCCAATATGCACCTCGTAGATGTTGAGCGGCTGCGACATGTGGTTATGGCTGGCACGGCGCTTGAGCCACGCGGCGTCGTTCCACTTGTAGCCATCGAGGGTCCACAGCACGCTCGCCGTTCCCGGAGGGCACTCGGCCTTAAAGGCGTACGGATCGGCCTTGTAGAGCTTTTCGCCCTCGTTGGTCTCGATAAGGTACTTATAGAGCTGGCCCTGCTCGGCACCAGGAATAAAGCCTTCCCAAATAGCGCTTGTATGCATGGGCACCAGTGGGTTGGCTTCCTCATCCCAGTCGTTAAATTCGCCAATGACATGGACGCTCTTTACGTCGGGCGCCCAAACGCAAAAGCGCCAGCCGCGCGTACGGTTCTGCGTGTCGGGGTGAGCGCCCATCTTTTCCCAGCTGCGCTCCCACATTCCAATGCCAAACAGGTAGACATCGTCCTTGGAGAGCTCCGGTGCGTGCGGGGCGGCTTTGCGGGTAGCAGGCTTTTTGGTTGCTGGCTTTAGCTTTGTATCGCTCACGTTTGATCCCATCATGACGCGGCAGCGTGTTGCCTTGGTGACTAGATGCGAAAGGTCCAAGGCTGCACGAATCGAAGGGACGGCGATAGTTCTATGATTCGTTCCACCTCGCGTGCTCGGTGGAACTTTCGGCAGAAACTACGATAACACCTGTACGTTAGTTTTATGGACGAAAGCGGATTTGCGAGGGCGTTTAATCGGTAAGCGACATGTTTATACCACTGGCAGAATTGCCGTGGTAAAACCCTTGACAGTTTTACCAATTAGGGTTTCAAAACTGATAGGCTTACGTTTGGTAAAACGTTTTTAGCAGGTTGTTTACCATTTGACATCGAAAGGCTCGTTTATGAACCACATCGCTGCTCCAAGTGTTGCTTTTATTTTCGATTGCGACGGAACACTGGTTAATAGCTCCCCCGTCTGGGGCCATGCGCAGACCGAGTTATTGCGCCGTCATGGCATTGATGTGACGGTCGACGATTTTGCCCAGTTTGAGCATCTTTCGCTGGAGGACGAGTGCCGGGCCTACCACGACACGTGGAGCATTGGCGCGAATGGTGAGGAGCTGTATCGCGAACTGAGCGAGATTTTGATTGATGGGTACTCCAAGGTGCTGCCGCGCGAGGGCCTGCTTGCATTTTTGGAGCAGGCGAAGGCGGCGTGCATTGCCATGTGCGTGGCCACGTCCACGCCGGCCGAACTGGTGCAGTCCGCCCTTGCGGCTGCTGGCCTCGATTGCTATATGGAGTTTATTACCACGACGGGCGAGGCGGGGCGCTCCAAGCAGTTCCCCGATGTATACGAGCTGGCGCTGCGTCGCTTGGAGGAGCGCCACGGTCACAAGTTTGAGTGCGCGTGGGTGTTTGAGGACGCCGTCTTTGGACTTAAGAGCTCTGGCGTTGCAGGCTTTAAGCGTGTGGGCATCTATGACCCTCACGGCCGTATGGAGCGCTACGAGGTTCGCGACAACTGCGATATCTTTATCGACAGCTATGAGGACCTGGATCTGGCCCGTGTGCTTGCGTTTGAGGGCTAGGCGAGGGCCGTGGCTTGCAAAGTATTAGTGGTTTGCGGCTCGCCGGTGGTGGCGAGCGCCGAGTTGCTTTGCCACCTGGCAGGGGAGTGCGACCACATTGTAGCCGTAGACCGCGGTCTGGACGCTCTGTTGGGCGCTGGCCTGAGCTGCGACGTCTACGTGGGCGACGCCGACACCGTTAGTGATGAGGGGCGCGCTCTGGTCGATGCCGCTTCCGATTTTGAAGTGGAGCGCCACGATCCCTACAAGGACTATACCGATCTGGCACTGGCGCTCGATTCGGTCCGCCGTCGGTGGCCGGGTGCCGAAGTGGTAGCAACCTGTGCCACCGGCGGCCGCCCGGACATGGCCCTGTCTGTGCTAGGGCTCCTGGCAAGCTATGTGGACGCCCCCGTCTGGATCGAAGAAGACGAAGTAACGGCCAGAATCCTGCACGAGGACGAGACCTGGACCATTGAGGGCGCCGAAGGCAAGACTTTCTCCATCATCGCCATAGCCCCCAACACAGAGATAAGCGAACACGGCCTTGAGTGGGAACTAGATCACAGCCCCCTGGAGCTGTTAGCCGACACGGGGATCAGCAACATAGTAAGATCCACCGCAAAGATTGAAGTTCACACCGGCACTGCGATAGCGTACTTGTTGCGTGAGGGTTTTATCGGGACGGTGGGTTAATTGACTGATTTTGCCGAAGTCAAAATCAGTCAATTCAGCCCCAGGAAAACCCGTAAGAAAAAGTTTCAACAAAAAACCTCTTGCATCCCCGAAGATCTTCCCCTATAGTATCTCCTCGTCACGGGGGCGTAGCTCAGCTGGGAGAGCGCTTGACTGGCAGTCAAGAGGTCAGGGGTTCGATCCCCCTCGTCTCCACCATCGTGCATGCAAGGCCACTCAATCGAGTGGCCTTTTTTATTTGCATGCGATATTAAGTGGCTGAACTGCATTTTTGCAAAATTTGCAAATTGCTTTCCTGTTCAAGTTCACCGTCAGCAGTAGTTGTCGCAAAAGTTGCGACAACTGCACCCCAAAAGTTGCGCAATTCCTTCCCGGTTTTGTACAAAGTTTGTTAGCCAAGCATAATAGTTTGTGCAATTCACGCCGCCAGCAATACAACTCGGGCAGTGCTCGCCAACCTACACACCCCCATAAACCTGCGGCAATGTATGCAAGACGGCTCAATATCCCCCATAACCACGGCAAATAAACAATATGTTGCTCAACACACCCCAAAACGTTCAGGCCACCTGCTGTGCTAGGATACCTAACGTTACATGGGTTCAACTGTGCTCACGGCTCCAGCAAGCCACAAAGCACAGGGTCGATCAGCATCCGGCCGTAACGGCGGTGCCAGAAAAACCACGAGCTCCAATAGTCGTCATGCGTTTCGCATCGAAAGGCTCTGTTCTTGCCTACGTGCAAGCTGATCTTTCGAATCGATATTTCAGAGGCTTCGGTAGTTTGTGTGACAAGGGGCTAGCCTAGGCAGCAACGCTCTTCGCTCCCTTCACGCCCTTCTTCCTCGCCTTCACCGGGCGACCCGGGAGCTGGGGCTGGCAGTCGCCGCACCTGAGCATGAGCAGGGCCACGAGGTTGTCGGTGTTGCGGAAGCCGTAGCCCATCCTCACCGTCACCTTGATCTTGTTGTTGATGGCCTCTACGCGCCCGTTGCTGATGCCGAGCTCGACTGCGGCGATGATGTCGTCGCGCCGGCGGCGCACCTTCTTCTCCACGGCGACGACCTTGGCGATCTTGCAGTAGGCGGCCCTGTGCATCCAGTCGTCGAGCAGCTCGGCGGCCTCGGAGCCGTCGGCTGCCCGGAAGACGGCCCGCAGGTCCTCCTTGAGCTCCCAGGCCCTGACCAGCCGCGAGCCGGCCCTCTTCTTGAGCGCCTCGAGCCTCGCCCTCTGGCCGTCGGTGAGGTCCTCGGGGTTCTTCACGAGCGCGTAGCGGCTGCCCTTGATGGAGGCCGCCTCCTCCTCGAGCGCCCTGACCTCCTCGGGCGGCAGCTCGCCTTTGGCAGGCCTGCCGCGCTTGCCCTCGGGCCTGGGCCTGGCGGCCCTGGCGGCGGCCCTGGCGGCGTTCCACTCCTCGCAGCGCACGGCGTCGAGCGCGTCGTTCATCCACTGGACCACGTGGAAGGGGTCCATGACCCACCTCGCGTTGGGGCAGCGGCGCTTGACCAGCTGCCTTATCCACCTCGCGCCGTCGGCGGTCACCACCTCTATGGCGCGCCTCTGCTCGCGCGTGAGCTCGTCGAGGAACAGGTTGAGCACGTCCTTGCCGGTGCCCTCGTGCGCCCAGATGAGGCAGCCGCGGTCGTGGTCGACGACCACCGTGACGTACTTGTGGCCCTTCTTGTACGACGTCTCGTCGATGCCGATGCGGCGCACGCCGTCGAACCTCGAGGCGCCGCGCGCGGCCTCCAGCTCGGCGTAGACGCGCCTGCACACGCCGCCCACGCTGTGCCACTCGACGCGGGCGAGCTCGGAGACCGCCGAGGCGGTGCAGCGGACCGCCAGCCACGCCACCCAGTCCTCGAAGTCGCGCGTGAAGCGCGCCCCGTGCCGCGCCCAGGGGACGGCCTCGGTGCGCACGCCGTGCTCCGGGCAGCGCACCCTGCAGGGCGCGTACTCCAGGTAGCAGGCCGAGCGCGCCAGGTCCATCGCCCTCCACAGCCTGGGGGCCCCGCGGTTCGCCATGTCGTAGAAGTCGCAGGCCCTGCCGCATACGGGGCAGCGGCGCTGCTCGCGCTTGTAGGGCCGGACGCTCACGACGATGCGCTCGGCCTCGATGCGCGCGCCCAGGACGACCGTGCGGGCCAGACCGAGGGCGAGAAGTAGTAGACTCTTCATGCGTCACACCTCTTCGGTTGTCTGAATTTGGCTTAGCAATCATAGGCGGATGACGCGGAAACGGCCCCTCCCGGGGCCGTTTCAGTTCCAGATCGTTGTTTTCGCCCGCTGAGCTGGGCCTATGCCGGAATCTCTCCCACAGAAACCACCGAAGAGCCGTTTAAGGCCGAACTGCTACCCGAGGACAAGTACGCCTATGTGGAGCGCATTAAGGGCGAGGGGCGCCACGTTGCCATGGTGGGCGACGGCGTCAACGATTCGCCGGCGCTCGGTTTGGCCGACGTGGGGCTGGCAATGGGTGGTGGAAGCGACATTGCCAAGGAGGTTGCCGATATCATCCTGACCGATACGGATCTCGCCGCGATCGTGCGCCTGCGCCGCATGAGCCAGGGCCTCGTTGATCGTCTGACGAGCTCCTACTCTAAGGTGATGCTCACCAACTCGGCGCTGCTGGCGCTCGGCATTACCGGCGCGATTACCCCGCAGACGTCGTCGCTGCTGCACAACGGCTCGACGATTGCCTACAGCCTGAGCAACGCGAAGGCGTACCTGCGCTAGCGTTTTTGCTTGAGTTTATGGCCTGCATTCGGACGGTGTTGCATCCGCCAGAATGCAGGCCTTTTGCGTTTGACCATGTGCTAGCAGCAATATATAGTGATGCTAGCAGAGATAGCAGAAGTCGAAGGTGAGGTTGAGATGGGTGCTGTTGGCGGCATGGCACAGGTGAACGTTCGCGTTGATCGTCAGGTCAAGGACCATGCGGAGGAAGCGTTGCGGCTTTCGGGCGCCTCGCTGCCCGAGCTTATCAAAAAAGTCGTAGCGAAGGTTGCACAGGGCGGCGGTTCGTGCGAAGAGGTGTTGTCGGCCGTTGACGACCAACTGCCTAGTGCTGGTGCCACCTCGCCGTTTGCCGCATCATGGGCGGCGGCGGATCAGCTTTACGCGGACCTGGGCATCGCTGCGTCGCCTGTATCCGACGATCGCGGTTGGGACACAATCTATTCCGAAGCCATGGACGAGCGCTATCGCCAAAAGGGGATGATCCTGTGAGCGGGGCTCCCCTCAAAATAATGGTGGATGCCAACGTATGGGTTGATTCGTTTTGCGCCGACCATGCCGAGTCGTTTGCCGCGCGTGCGTTTATTGGGCAGGCGACGGAGGCGGGGGCATTGCTGTTCTTTCCGGTGCATATCGCTAAGGACGTGCTGTACGTTGTCCAACACGAGCTGAAGCGTAGCGTTCTTGCCAGCGGGGGAGCACTCGACGAGGCTTCTGCCCGCGCGATTGGCGATGCGGCGCTGGCGTATGTTCGGAATATGACCGAAAACGCTATGGCCGTGGGCGCTGATGCATCGGACCTTTGGCTGGCCGACAAATACTTAGCGCTCCATCGCGATTACGAGGACAACTTGGTGCTCGCCGCATGCAAGCGCGCGCAGGTTGATTACTTGGTAACTAACGACCGCAAACTGCTCGAACATGCCGATCTTGCAGCAAAGACACCTCGTCAAATGATGCCGATTCTTGCTTTGAACGAACGCGGCGGCGCGGCTATCGGTTGACGCGAACTGTTTGCGGGCCTCTTGGACGACGATGCGCCAAGGGGCCCGCGTCTGCTATTTACAAAAGCTCGGCCTTAATGGCGGGACTTTCTGCGAGCTGCTCGGCTGCCTTTTCGTCGGAATCGTTTAGTGCTGCCAGACTGCGGTAGACCCACTCGTTGACCTGGGTGTTCTTGACGCCTGCGTTCTGCATAAGGGCGCCTACCTCGCGGATTGCTGCGAGCAGATCGGCTTTGGGACCCGCGAGTTCGAGCTCGATACCGTGGTAGGCGGACACGCCGCGGTTCTCACTCACATGGTCGATAAAGCCCTTGACGGTCTCAAGCTGCTGGGCGAGAGCAGCATCATCGTCAGCGTCCAGCGTGACGAGTGCGTTCGATACCGTGAGGGCGGGATGTCCGCAGGGGACAAAGCCCTCGATGACATCCATGGCTTCGGTAATGGTTGAGCCCAGACCTGCGAGGACATTGACGAGTTGCTGCTTGGTATCCATAACGGTCCTTTCGACGGGTCAATTTTGCTTGGCGAAAATATACGTGACGTGTTCGGTAGCAAAAGTGCGAAGTGTGGTGCACATTAGGGTCTTCACAGCTCGTGCATAGAATAGAAGCCTGCCTTTAGAACGTGGTAAGATAGCTATCCACGAGCGGGGTTCGCCCCGCGTGTTCCTTGAAAAGTCGACGGTTATCGGGTGTTTGCAGACCCGATGCCATCCAGACTTTCCCGACATTCGGGGGCGACTGGTTTCGACACGATAGCTCTGAGAGAGGAAGCAAGCCGAGGTCTCCTCGCCTCGTTAAACAGGGGTACCGTCAAATTGAATTGACAACAACTCTTCTTTTGAGCCTATGGCTCTCGCTGCTTAGTTTATAGCGGCGCGTCAACCCGGTGATTTCCCCGACACCGGCGCGACGTCATTTTAGGGGAATGCTCCCGCGCACGTAATCGGTATGGCGCAGGCTAAGACCGAACCGGTTAGGACGCCGCGAGCGTGTCGCTGCGCGCAAAGCGTCCGAGACTAAACCAGCGACTGAGCTTGGAGATGCCAATCAGGGGGCTTTCGTGGACCGGAGTTCGATTCTCCGCGCCTCCACCAATAGTTACAGGCAGGTAGAGAAGTGTCTCTACCTGCTTTTTTATTACATATAGATACCGCGGAGAATCGAACTCTACGCAGGGCGCGAGCGTTAAGAAAACGCCTCAGTGACGCAGAGTGGGATGTACTTTCCCAATGGCAGCCCAGGCGGAAAGTCCATTCCGAAATCGCCCCTCAGAACGGGACGCGCTTTCCGCTCCATCTCCTCAACTCCAAAACCTATGCACCCTCCATCTCAAAACTGGGTAGAAGAAGGCCAAAACGAAACAGCAGGAGGTCAACATGACTGCAGAAGATAAGGCAAAGAACGCCGGCAAAGTCGCGCTCGTTTTGGAGGGCGGCAGCTTCCGCGGGCAATTTACCGCAGGCGTGCTCGACGTTCTCATGGAGGCCGGCGTCGAGATCCCGGCGGTATATGGCGTATCGGCAGGTGCCCTCAACGGCGTGAACTACAAGTCGCACCAGATCGGCCGTGCCAACCGCATTAACCTGGCTTTCTGCAACGACAATCGCTTCATGGGCGCCGCATCGTTTGCGTCCACGGGCTCCATCGTCGGCTACGACTTTATCTTCAACGATGTCCAGGACCGCCTGGATCCCTTTGACAATGAGGCGTTCGACGCGAGCCTCATCGAGATGTACGCCGTCGCGACGGACATGCTCTTTGGAACCGCCGCGTACCTGCCGGTCAAAAGCGCCGTGCTCGACCTCGACGCCGTGCGCGCATCGACGTCGCTGCCGCTGGTGACGCCGCCGGTCGAGATTGACGGGCACAAATACGTCGATGGTGGCGTAGCCGATTCGGTCCCCATCGAGCACGTGCTGGAGGAGGCGGGCTTCGATCGCGCGGTTGTCATTGTCACGCAGGACCGCTCGTACGAGAAAAAGCCCTACGAGTTTATGCCTGCCGCGCGCGCCCGCTATGCCGACTACCCCTACCTGCTCGAGGCTATCGAGACGCGCCACAACCGCTATAACATCCAGCGCATGCATCTGTGGAAGTATGAGCGCGAGGGCCGCGCACTGGTCGTTGCTCCGCAAAAGCCGGTCGAGGTCGGCCACGTTGAGCACGATCCGGCAAAGCTCCTCGACCTGTATATTCAGGGCCGCCAGGAGGCAAAGCGCTTGCTGGGAGATATCGAGGCATTTGTCGAGCGCTAGTGTCGCGACGTCACGACCCATGGATGACATGTGCAGAAACTCTGGTCGGAGCCAAAATACCTGTTGACTCGGGCGGCGAGCGGGGTAATATGGACGGGTTACTTGCAGAGCCCCGTGAATCTCTGTAACAACACGTACTGTACATGGAGGAGTCTAAGTGATTTCGAAATCGACTCACTACGCCAAGCAGGGCGAGGTCCAGCGCAACTGGGTTCTCGTCGACGCCGATGGTGCTGTCCTGGGCCGTCTTGCCACCCAGATCGCAATGATCCTGCGCGGTAAGAACAAGCCCCAGTTCACGCCCAACAGCGACTGCGGTGACTTCGTTGTCGTCATCAACGCCGATAAGGTCCAGCTTACCGGTAACAAGGCCGACACGAAGACCTATTATCGCCACAGCGGCTACAACGGCGGCCTCAAGGCTGAGAGCTTCCGCCAGGCTATGGAGAAGCACCCGGAGAAGGTCATCGAGCGCGCCGTTCGCGGCATGCTGCCCAAGACCACCCTCGGCCGTGCCCAGATGACCAAGCTTAAGGTCTACGCTGGTGCCGAGCATCCGCACGCTGCCCAGAACCCCACGAAGATTGAGCTGGAGGCTTAAAGATGGCTGAGAACACCGTTGTCTACCAGGGTACCGGCCGTCGTAAGAACGCCGTCGCCCGCGTCCGTCTCGTCCCCGGCACCGGCAAGGTGACCATCAACAAGCGTGACGCCGAGCAGTATTTCGGCCGTCATCAGCTCGTTGAGAACGCCCTTGCTCCCTTCAAGGTGACCGACACCGCCGGTCAGTTCGACGTTATCGCTCTGTGCGATGGCGGCGGCATCTCCGGTCAGTCCGGCGCTCTGCGCCTGGGCATCGCTCGCGCTCTTCTGAACGCTGGCGACTACCGTGCTGACCTCAAGAAGGCCGGTTTCCTTACGCGCGATGCTCGCGTGGTCGAGCGTAAGAAGTACGGCCTCAAGAAGGCCCGCCGCGCTCCCCAGTTCTCCAAGCGCTAAGGTTTTATCTCCTTACGAGATACAATGTACAAGCGGGGCCTACCGACTGCTCGGTGGGTCCCGCTTTTCTTTTCGACTAGGGTGGGCGGCTTAGTTTTGCCCACTTGGGAAGGAGCGATCCTATGCCCCAGAACATCTTCGGTACCGACGGCGTCCGTGGCGTCGCCAACGCCGACCTCTCGTGCGACCTCGCGTTTCGCCTTGGCCGTGCGGCGACCAAGTTTCTTGGTCCGGACATTTGCATCGGCCGTGACACGCGTCTTTCGGGCACCATGCTCGAGAGCGCTCTGACCGCCGGTATTATGGCCGAGGGCGGCCGCCCGCACTGCTGCGGCGTTATCCCTACGCCGGCCGTGGCGCTGCTCACCGTCCAAAACGAGCTCGACGGCGGCATCGTCATCTCCGCTTCGCACAATCCGCCGGAGTTCAACGGCATCAAGTTCTTTAGCCGCAAGGGCATGAAGCTTCCCGATGCTGTCGAGGAAGAGATCAGCGCTTGGGTCATGTCCGAGGAGGCCATGGCTGCCGATACGCTGCCGACCGGTGCCGGCGTGGGTCACATCATCAAGATGAAGGACGCTCGCAAGGCATATGTCGACCACGCTATCAGCACCCTCGACGGCCTTAAACTCGACGGCCTGGTTGTTGCCGTCGACTGCGGCCACGGCGCTTCTTGCCAGACCACGCCCGCAGCGCTGCAGCGCCTGGGCGCTACGGTGCATGCCATCAACACCGATTACTGCGGCACCGACATTAACGTCGAGTGCGGCTCCACTCACCTTGAGCCCCTGCGCGAGCTCGTGCTGCGCACTCACGCCGATATCGGCCTGGCCCACGATGGCGACGCTGATCGCGTGCTGTTCGTGGACAGCGAGGGCAACGAGATCGATGGCGACTACATCCTGGCCATCTGCGGCTCCGACCTGGCCGCTCGCGGCAAGCTCGCCAACTCCGAGATTGTCTCGACCGTTATGTGCAACCTGGGCTTCTCCATCGCCATGAAGGAGCAGGGCTTTGAGATGGTCCAGACCGCCGTGGGCGACCGCTATGTTCTTGAGCGTATGCTCGAGGACGGTGCCGTCATCGGCGGCGAGCAGTCCGGCCACATCATCTTCCTGGAGCACAACACCACCGGTGACGGTTTGGTGACGGCCCTGCAGCTTCTGGCCGTGCTCAAGCGCACCGGCCGCACCCTCACCGACCTTGCCGGCATCATGAAGAAGTACCCGCAGGTGCTCGTCAACGTGCATTCGGACAACAAAGCCGGCCTGGACGATTGTCAGCCCATTTGGGACGCTGTCGCTGCTGCCGAGAAGGAGCTTGACGGTCGCGGCCGCATCTTGGTGCGCCCGAGTGGCACCGAGCCGCTGGTTCGCGTTATGGCCGAGGCCGAGACGCACGAGCTGACCCAGCGTGTGGTTGACGACATCGTCGAGGTTGTCAAGCGCGAACTTCCTTAATGGTCAAAAACCAGTGCCAAGTGGTAAACTAGCAAGACTGTATTTGATTATTGGTATGTCCAAGGGGGAGCATGTTCACTAAAGTCCTAAGGTCTTTTGGTATGCGTGGTCGAGTCCTTACGCTGGATGCTCCCATCTCGGGCGACGTCATTCCGCTTTCCGAGGTAAACGATCAGACGTTTGCCACCGGCCTTTTGGGTCAGGGCGTGGCGATTCAGCCCACGGGCACGCGTGTAATCGCGCCGGCTGACGCTAAGGTCGAGGCGATTTTTCCCACGGGTCATGCCGTTGCGCTTAACACGGTTGATGGCCTGGACGTTCTGATTCACGTTGGCCTGGACACCGTTCAGCTCGAGGGCAAGCACTTTACCGTGCATGCGCAAGTGGGCGACATCGTCCATAAGGGCGATGTGCTCATCGAGTTCGATCGCGAGGCAATTGCTGCCGAGGGCTACGATGTGACGGTTCCCATCTTGGTGTGCAACTCCGTTGAGTTTTCGAGCATCAAAGGTTCCGTTGGAGAGCATGTCGAGGAGATGGACCAGCTTATCGTCGCTCGCGAGCGCTAGTTGGCGCTTTTGGCCTTTAGCCTACAATTCAAACACGTTTACGGAGGGCGCCCTTGAAAGAGGACGCCCTCCGTGGCAAGATGGGAAACGTCCGAGGCTAAACAGCTTTGGGTCACCGTGGACGGGCAGGGGCCTCGACGCGGCTAGACACGAGACACATACATTACGCGACCTCGCCCTGGTGGCCGCACACGTTGGTTGCGGCCGACGCGGGCCGCGGGCAAGTGCTTGTAAGGGGAGCCTTGCCTCTCTTGTACGAGAAAGGACGCGTAATGAAAATCATTAAAGCTAAAGACTACGAGGATATGAGCCGCAAGGCCGCCAATATCATCTCGGCCCAGGTTATCCTCAAGCCCGATTGCGTGCTGGGTCTTGCCACCGGCTCCACCCCGATTGGCGCCTACAAGCAGCTCGCCGCTTGGTACGAGAAGGGCGACGTCGACTTCGCCGAAGTCAGCACCTACAACCTGGACGAGTATCGTGGTCTTTCGCACGACGATCCCCAGAGCTATCACTACTTTATGCGCGAGAACTTCTTCGATCACATCAATATCGATCTGAACAACACGCACGTGCCCGATGGCTCCAACCCCGATGCCGCTGCTGCCTGCTCCGAGTACGACAAGATCGTCGCTGCCGCCGGTTATCCGGATCTGCAGCTGCTCGGTATTGGTAATAACGGTCATATTGGCTTCAACGAGCCCGATGATCACTTCTCCAAGGGTACGCACTGCGTCGACCTGACCGAGAGCACCATTCAGGCCAACAGCCGCCTGTTCGACAGCATCGATGACGTGCCCCGTCAGGCTTACACCATGGGCACCCAGACCATCATGTATGCCCGCATGATCCTGGTTGTCGCCAACGGCGAGGCCAAGGCTCAGGCTGTGCACGATATGTGCTATGGCCCGGTTACGCCCGAGTGCCCGGCTTCGATCCTGCAGCTCCACACCAATTGCGTCGTCGTTGCTGACGAGGCCGCTCTTTCGCTCTGCGAGTAACGCGACCAAGCGATCTTACATAGCTTTCCAAGAGGCCCTCGCTTTGCGGGGGCCTTTTTAGTGGACATAGGCCGTGGCGCATGCATGACGGTAACCTTGCAGCGTGCTTGACTGGTGGGTTCTAAATTATGCGATTCATTCTATAGCAGATTCTATGCACATTTGCCACTATAGAGTCGTAGGCGGTAGCGAGGAGTAGGCGAGTTGCGCAACTCAAATAAAAACAGCCGACTGCGCTACACTGCAAATGGGATGGGACATGCTGGCAAGCGCATTGACCTGCACAAAGACCTATTGGTCGGGGGATAAGTTACCATCGGGCCTCGCTGTACAAAAACTTGCCAAACACGTACCGGCAGACAACCAAAAACTCTAAGTTGCGCTATTCACGGGGCGGCTCATATGGTCCTGCAGCTACGGTGTCCATATGGTCGAGTTGAGGAGTAGGCATGGTAAACGATCTGGGCAATACGGACGACCTCGAGTTGATGCCGACGGGCGGCGGCTATATGGTGCGGCGCGATCGCTTGATGAACGAGCTCATCGTTAAAGGGCGCAAGGCGGGAATCGTTCTGCTTTACGCGCCCGACGGGTTTGGTAAGACGTCGGTGCTGCTGCAATACGTGCAGGAGGTTAAATCGGACCCCACGCGAGGGCCGGTTCGGATTATCGAGGCCGACCGCGCGATTGGCCGCGAGCTCTTTATGCAGCTCGAGGTTGTCGCCGATGAGCTTAAGGACAAACCGCATTCGCTCGTTGCGATCGACAACGTGCCCAATCTCGAGCAGCGCGAAACCGAGGACCTCATCGATCGAATCCGCAGCTTACGTGCTACGGGGACGGGGGTCTTTATTGCCTGCCGCCCCTCCAACCGATTGCTTATCCACGGGCTGGGCGATTCGGTAAAAGTCAATGCGCAGATGCTCAAGGTGCACGCCTATGAGTATTCGTCATGGGCCACGGCGTTCTCGATCAGCACATCGCTCGATTTCTATCGGCTCACGCAGGGTGTGCCAGAGCTGGTATCTGCCTTGCAGACGGGAATGTATGGACAGGGCGATGTTGCCGGGTTGCTCGAGAACGAAATCGTCAACGTGTACGGTGCGGCGCTGGCCGATCTCGCATCGCTCGAGAACAACCTGTTGTTTACCGTTGCCTGCTTGATGGTACTGATGGGCGAGGGCTGCATTGCGGAGCTAGAGGCGTGCGGTGTGAGGCTTTCGATGGTCGACCAGTCCATCTTTGTGCGCGATTATCCGATTTTTGGCGTGGATCCGTCTGATCGCACCTTTAGGTGTTTGGGCGCTAAGGACAACGCGCGCCTGAGGCTGCGAAAGCTTGTTGCCGAGATCCGTCCCGAACTGGTATCGCGGGCTGCTCGCATTTTGATTAAGGCAGGCAGATGCGATTTGGCCATGGACCTGGCCGATGCGTTCTTGGACCGCCGTGTGGTGTTGGAGCTAGCCGGGCAGTATGGGGCCGATCTTGCCCTGACCGGGCACGGAGGGGACATTTGCCGCGCGGCGACGGCGATGATCAATGCGGAAAAGCAGGAGCAAGAGCCGGCACCCACCGAGGCACTCGGCGTGTATCTGGCGGCTGTCAGCGTGTGCAATACAAAGCTAGCAAGGTATATGGCGTCCGTTATCGAACGTGCAGGCGATCAGGCGGCGCGCGAGGTCGATCCCGCTACCTGGAAAATAGCCCAGGCGCTCACTATCGCCTTTTACGGCGACAATGACTTGGGGCTTCCCGCCAACCCTGTTGTGCAAGAACAGACATCCTGCGAGGTGCTCGACATGCTGTCCGCGCATATCGAGGTCAAGCGCCACCTAACCGAGCGAGCGGGAGACGGCGATGTTCTCGCGAAGCTCAAGGCGTGCAAAGCCTATGATTGCGAGCTCGACATCGCGGGGATTCTCATGCAGGCCGACCATATGCTGCTGGAGTTGTTCGACGGCTCGTTTGCTAAACCCGACGAGCGCGATGACAAGATGACGCAGATACTCGAGGCGCTCGATATCCGCGGGCTTAAGGCGCCATCCATATGGCTGCATATGGTGCTGGCGGCGCGGCGTCTGCTCGCGGGCTTGCCCGTGACCGACGATGTGGCGTTTGGCGAGCTCGACCGCTTTGCGGTGCGTGTTCGCGACAATCAAATTCAACTGTTTGGGCTATTGCTGGAGGGTTGGCAATCGCTGGCGGAGGGACGGCCGGTCAACGCGAAGTTCCGCGCGGTCCAGGTGCTCAAGCTCGCTGATGAATCGATTGCGTACATGCGCGAAAACGCATTGTTGCTGGAACGTGTGGCGTATCTGCGCAATACGTCGCTGGTATCGGTTCGCGAAGAGGCAGAGCTGCTCGACATTAGCAAGACGCAGGTCGGTGGCTCAGAAGCCTGGATCGTGGCGCTGCATCTGGCCGCTGCGGGCCGCGATAGCGATCTTGCTGCCTGGATGTCTATGAATCGCTCGGGGATTTTAGACCCATCGTATCGGCTTTTTGCGCGTCTTGCGATGCATTGCCTGGGCGAGCCTGCCATCAGGATTCGCAAGAAGCTTCCGGTGCGTGAGCTGTCGCGGTATTCACTACGCGATGACTTTGAGGGCGAAAGCGAGCACCTGTTCCAGGCGGGCGAGGTTGAGGCTGTCGATACTATTGGCCATATTGAGATGCGCATGTTTGGCGCGTTTCGCGCCGAGCGCGACGGTTTTCCCATCACGGATAAGATGTGGCGTCGCAAAAAGGCGGCAACGCTTGCCGAGCGCCTTGCGTTAGGTATGGACGCCATGGTCGACCGCGAGACAATTGCCATGGAGTTGTGGCCCCATGCCGAGTTTAACGCCGCGCGCAACAATCTGTATTCGACGGTATCGCGCTTGCGCTCGGCTTTGGGTCCAACGCCAGATGGAAAGTCGTGCGTGGTCATCCAAAACGAGTGCATTGGGCTCAACGGCGACTACGTTAAGACCGATGTAAGGCTCTTTGACCAGCTGAGCCGTGAGATCCTGGGAAACCGTATGGGTGCGAGAGGCCCTCACCTGGTTGAGCTATGTCTTAAGGTCGAGCAACTCTACGCGGGCCCGCTGTATGTTCCCACCGGTTGCAATCCCACGTTCTTTACGCGTATGCGCCACATTATGCAATCCAAGTACATCGACTGCATGATTAGGGGAGCGAATGCCGCTCTCGAGGAAAATGACCTGCAATCGGCAATTTGGCTCGTGGAATCGGGGCTTCGCCAGGAGACGGCGCGCGAGGACATGGTTCGCTGCGCCATGCGCGTTTACGGTGCGGCGGGGCGACGTCGCGATGTTGTTGAGCTGTACAGCGGCCATATGCACCACCTGAGAGAACAGGTTCAAGGCGTGCCCGAGCCCGAGACAAGGCGTCTGTATGAGCGCCTGGTCGAAGGCAGACTCAAGCGCGTGCTTGTCGAGCGATAAAAAACGGGCGTCCGAATCAATCGGGCGCCCGCAGACTTGCTCGGTATGACCAGCGGGTTTTTAGACGAGCTTGATCTTCTCGATATCCTTGCGCGAGGACTCGCGATACAGCGAGAACTTGCGGCCGATAACCTGAACGACGTCGGCGTGGCAGCGCTCGGCGAGCTCCTCGGCGGCCTCGCGGGCAGAAAGGCTGGAGCCGTCCAGCACGGAGCACTTAACGAGCTCGTGCTTCTCCAGGTAGGCAACCGTCTGCTCGACGGTGCCCTCGTTGACATCGGACTTACCGATGATGATGGCGGGGTTGAGGTGATGGGCCATGCTGCGAAGCTGCTTGACCTGGGCTCCTGTCAGTGCCATGGGTTCTCGCTTTCTATGTATGGGGCGCCCCGCGATGGGGCCTTAATCTACGTGAGCTGTCCCACGATAGCGCAGGAACGGCGCGGTGTGGAGCGCGTTTGCCCAGTTCGCAAAGAATGCGGATGCCGGACGGGAAGACGATGCAAGCTTTAGATGGGCTACGAGCGGGGTACGGAGACCGGCTCCCAGGCGATAAACGCCCATCGGACTTTGCGGATGTGGTCGAGCATGTAGCGTCCCTGCGGTACGCCCTTGGATCCCGGCTCGCCGGCATGGGGGTTCTCGATCATGTGGTGGGCGATATAGTCGCGCAGGCGGTCGATCTTATCCTCGTTGCCATGCTCGAGCATGCGAGAAAAGTCTGCCACGCCCGCTTCGAGACTATCGAAGGTGTCGCGGCGGGGCGATTCAAAATACGTTACCTGCGGCAGCGCACCCATCTGAATAAGGATGTTAAAGGCATACACAAAACCATTACTGCAGGTAACCGAGGCACCGATGGCGTTCATCAGGTACAGGTCATAGCGCGGGCTGGAGTTGGCGACCATCGTGACAGCGCAACGCCGGCGAGCCGTACGGTCAAGCTTGGCAAGTGCCCCCTTCAGGTCGTTCGTAGTAACCGAGCGACTCGCAAAGGCAACATCAACAGCCTTGGCAACCGGCCCAACCAGATCCCAATCATCATCCCAAGCAAGCTCAAGCGGCGTAATCAGGTCTTCGAGCCCGTAATACTCAATGCCGGCATCAAGGGTGCCCAACATAGCAGGAGAAAAGTCAGCAGCAATCACGGAATGCCCAGTCTGAGCAAGCGGAATAGCGATCGACCCAGCCCCGCACCCCATATCGAGCACCGACTCACCAGGCTTAAGGGCCAACAGCTTTATAAAATCCCGAGCATACGGGGCAGTCTCCAGCGGACGAAAATGCCGAGCACGCTTATCCCACTCAAAAGAATCATCAGCCCGATGCCGACCAGCTTGCAAGTGCATCCATTCGCCATTCCAATCAGCAGAAAGAAGCTCAGAGCGAGCATCCCCATCAGTCACGGGCCAACCTCCTAGCAACAAAAAAGCGACTCCTC
>ENA-OOXJ01001135-OOXJ01001135.1-human-gut-metagenome-genome-assembly--contig:-NODE-1135-length-18483-cov-2.168277_pt1 | contig 18483 bp, 35 predicted proteins | sample MGYA00241587_ERZ501343 | MGnify/ENA primary metagenome ERZ501343 (study PRJEB25962, sample SAMEA2042918) | human gut metagenome | biome: human gut; feature: human-associated habitat; material: faeces... | reverse complement strand
TCTTAACGAAAAGAAAAATTCTGAAACTAATAGAATAAAACAAACTGCTTTTTATTCTAATTTATCTAATGACATAATGCCAATTACTGTCATGGGTAAAAATGTGAAATTTGACGGTCAGAGAATGCCTGGTATTGCTTTAGCTAAGAAATTAGTTATACCTGGTTGGTTAAGTAAATAGAAAAAGTATTTTATAGTAACAGATTCACAGGAAACTAGAAAATTAGAGCAAGACGCTGCAGACAGAATGGCTGTGCATCTTATAATAGAAGAAGAAATAGACGGTAAAAAATACATATATAATGCCGCATTATATATTCCTGATAAAGCTAAAGTAAAAATGCGCAAATGGAATATGTCTAGTTCTGAACAATCTTCTGAAATATTAAAATTAAGAAGATTAAGAAATTCTATTATAAGTGCGTATATTAAGAAATATGCACCTGACTATTTTACTAATCCTCAAACAAGTCTACCATTAATTGCAATGGATGGAATTAAACCATCTGAAGTTAGACAAAGTAATGGTACTATTACTACAGAAAAGGATGATAATAATAATCCTATTTATAGACCTTTAACTGATATACCATCATTTAATATCAGTAAAGATCCTTATGAAATGTCAGAATAGTTCCAAAACGGTGATGTTGAAATAGGATTTGGAAGAGGAGCTTTTGCTGAACAACCAGAAGAATAGTTTGCGATAATGCATTTTGATAATGTAACAATGATGAGTACTCAAGGTACTGGATATTCCGGTAAAATATATATAGCTCCAAAGATAGAAGATACTCCTTCGCAAACACATAGTGTCCCTATAATGCTGGCTGAGTAGACACATAGAATAAAAGGAGGATCTAAAAATTTAAAATTAGTTACTGATAAATTTGGTAATTATATTTTAGATGAAAAAGGTAGAAAACAAAATATTTCTACTGCTGAATTAATATTCAATCTCTTGGTTAAACCAAGAACATATGTTGAATACGAAGATACATCTTATGTTGATGATTAGAGAACTATAAGTGAATATTTATTAGATGTTCTTGTTAGAAATAGTCCAAATACTATAGCTTTAGGAGATTCTTCAACTAGTAAAATTGCAAGTAAACTATCTTTTGTAATGAGAAAAACTCTTTATGCTTATGAAAAAGATGGTGAAAGATGGTTAATGTACGGTTCGAGATAGCCTAATGGAGATTATGTAGTAAAGAATGTTAGACTTTTGAATAAAAATAGAATACCTGTATTTACTGATGAATAGAAATATCAAATAATAAGACAGTTATCAAACAATTTACATTGGAATACCGATAAAGTAGATATGATGACTGAAATACCGGATAATTTAGTAGATGTTGCTATTCAGCATATGCAGAATAAAGATACAGATAGTATTACATTCTTTAATTGCCCAGAATTAACATTTACGATGGAAGATCTTGGATTAACAAGAGATGATAACGGTAATGTAATTAGGAAAAAAGATAAAGCTCCTTTATTAATATCTTGGATGGTTAATCATTAGATTCTCAAAACTGATGTAGTAGAAGAAGTATTTTCTTCACCGTTTATTTATGTAGAACCACCTGTTGAATAGATTTTAGATTAGGAACCTTCTGTTGAAAATAATCAGAAAACTAATAAAGTTACACAAAAAATTGAAAAACAACAGTAGCCACAAAAAGAAAAGTAGGAAGAAACTACAAACAATACAGAAACTATAAATGAAGACGGAAAATAGAGAAGAAGAAAGAAATCTTTACAAATAGTAAGAGAAATTACTGATCCTAATGAAATAAAACAGAGAGGATTTAATTATCAAATTGGATTCACTCTTGTTGAATATAGTAATGGGACGTTTAACATGGTTCCTACTACTAGTAAAATATTACAACAATTTAGAGGAAAACCATCTATTAATAGAGGAGAAGGTTAGGTTGATATAGAACAAGCTAAAAAATGGTTGAATGAAAAATTAGGAATTCCTTCAGATAATGTATTATCTACCAGATCTACTATAAAAATGGCTAATTTAAATAAGTAGGCTTATGGTGTGTTGGAAGTAGCGTTTGATAGAATCAATAAAGAATTCAAACCATATATTACTTTATCAAAACAAGCTGGTAAAGGTATAGAATATCACGAAGGTTTTCACTATGTTTCTTTATTAATATTATCAGAACAACAAAGAAATCAAATATATTCGGATTTTATATCTAGAAATAAACAATATAGTGATTATTCTAAATCTGATTTGGAAGAAGTTTTAGCTGAAGAATTTAGAAATTATATGCTGAAAATGGATAGCAAACATATTGGTTATAGAGTACTTAAATTTTTTAGATCTATAGTTGATATGTTAAATATGTGGTTTAACCATAGACCTAATTATACAAGTAATTTATTTAAAGCTATAAGAAACGGTAAATTTAAAGATATTACTGTATCAGAATAGGCTATGCTTGAATTTGATAAAGCATATTAGGATGGAGTATATTATTATGCACCTGGTATAACAGAAGAACAAAAGAATAGTTTACCGAATGTTGTTAATGCTTCCACATTATATAATATTGTAGAAGCCTTAAGTAGTTCAGCTATAGCTCAATTAAATATAACAAATGTTGAAGATGTTAAAAATATAAATTTAGATAGAGTTTTCAACATGATAGAATCTATGTACGATTCTGGAGAATATAGTGATAATCCAGATAATGAAGCGATTGTAGAAGATGTATTGGATAATAAAGAATTATTTATAAAACAAATAAGAAACTTCTTACAAGAACTTGGTATTCGTGCAATAGAATCTGAAGAAGATAAAGAAGCTACAGATAATTACGAAAACATATGGGATAGAGCATCTTATGAAATTAGTAAGAAATAGAATGTTGCCTTTAATGCAAAACTATTCTTCTATAGTATACCTCAAAGTAAAATGTCTATCGATGAAAATGGTAATCGATATGTAGAATTATTAAGAGATCCTATATTTGGATTAACCAAAGTACAACCGTTCGACATTACTTGGAATAAGATAATGGAGAATTTATGGAATGTTGAAAATTGGGATGACTTAGTAAATGAAGTAAATAGATTATCAGCATCTGATTCATTCTTTAAGGTATTATATAATAGAATTGCAAATCCAGATAATCCTCTTCCAGAAAATACTGTCACTGAATTAATAACAACAATTCAGAGTGCTAAAAACAGTATGGATACTATTTCTATAGATTTGTAGGAAGGACAGTTAATAAATAAAGCAATCAATTCTAGAATATGGAATGTTTTAGATAGTAATACTCTGAGAAAGATAGCTAGATATCCTTCTATATGGTCGTAGAATTTCTTAAATTCTGCAATGATTACTATAAATTCTAAAAATAAAAGTATAATAAATCCATAGGCTTATAAGTATTTAAATAATGAAATTTCAAAAATACAAGCTTCATTAAATAAATTAATGAAAACAAAAAAACCTGATCAAAAAGAATTTGAACAGGTTAAAACTGATGTTATTAATGTACTTAATTATATAGGTATACCGTTGGATATACCAACATTAAATTATATGTTGGATGAATTATCTATAAACATTAGTGAAAAATTACATGGTTTAAATGCTTTAAATCAAATAGTTCAAGGAACTAGTAAGGGACAAGTTGTACAAACTATATCCGGAACAATATTACCAAATATTTTAGCTTTATTTAATGCGAAATAGCTAGAAGCTAAAGTTGGTAAAAACAGAACAATAAGTGCTGATAGAATATTTACTAGTAAGCAAAAGAATTCTGTTATAAATTTGATGGCGATAGCTTACGGTGTTATTCATCCTACTCCAGAAGAATTCAGTATAACTGGTGCTGATGGTAATCTTGTTTATCCTATAACTCAGAATAATTATATGTCTGACCAAGTTAGATGGTTAAATGCAGATAAATTTGGTAAAAGAAAAAATCTTTTAAATAATCCTTACAGTAAAAACTCACTTATACTTGATGCTATATCAAATAAAGGTAAACGTATAAAATTACATACTTTGATTGCAATCAATGAATAGGTTTCTAATACAAGTAGAGATTATTTTGGAATATCTCCTCTGGAAGACTATATTACTAAAATGGTTCTTGCTGATAAGAGCAGAATAATATTACCAACAATGTCTGATAAAAAAACTTGGTATAGTATAGAAGGTGTACAAATACCTAAATATAGTATAGTAAATGATTCTATAGGAAAATCTACACTTAATATATTTTATAATTATTTTGTAGACGAATATAATGCTATTGTAAATTACTATAACACAAAGCATAATATTGAGGAAAATCCTTCTAATTTCATTAGTAATTATCATGGTAAAATTGGCAGTGATGGTAAAATGAAATCTGGAGGAAATGGTGGAAGATTTAGATACTTTAATCAATTACGAATAAATGGTCAATGGATTTCATTAAACAAATAGTTGGAATTAGCTGAAAACAGCAATAACGACATGTTAATGAAAGAAACATTGGATAATTTTAAAGCAATGTATTTGGATGATAAAGAATCTATGCTTAAATATATTAATGATAGTTTAATGTATATGATTCAAGAAGAATACAAACAAGCTGTAGATTTAGGAGTAATTGGCATCAATCCTGAAACAGGTTTATATGTAAATAAACATATACCAACAAACATATTAAATTTCTATAAAGAAAGAGTACAAATAGATACTACAGATATAAAAGATGATAATGTCATAGCTGCATTAATACAAGATGCTGCAATAAAAGATGCTATAGCTAATTATTCTACATCTTATGCTATATCGATAGAAGAATTAGAAAAATGTTTTGTTGGAGATCCTGCATTATATAAATGGAAAACTGATAAACAAGTTGGTATATTTTAGAGAGACGTTGATAAAATCAAACGTTTATCTTCTGTATTATCTACTGGTACTAATCTTAGAACTTACTGGGGTGAAAATGATCCAAGAAATAATATGGAATTTACATCTGCTGTAATGTAGGATAATAATATTAGTTCTAGATATCATTCTGTATTACAAGATGCGTTCAGAGCTGCATTTATTAGAACTATGTTATAGAAAGAATTCCCTGGAAAATATACAGACCAACAATTATTTGATATGACTGCTAATAAAAATAAGCAAGATAAATCATTAGAATTGTTATCTGAAGAATCCAGAGAATTTATAGAAAAATAGGCTAAAAAAGCAGCAAATCCATATGCTTTGGAAGAAGGAGAAAAAAGAGGAAATATAAATCAAGCAGATGCTGCTGTATATATAAGACCAGCTTTCTATAAGAGAATAATGCAATCTCTTGGAGAATGGTCTGATGAAATAGAAGAGGCTTATAATTTATTAGAATCTGATTCAGAAGAAGTTTTAAAAGACCCAGAAAAATATAGTAAAGCGTTAAAAGCATCAATAAGACCTCTTAAGATGGTATACTTTGGTGATACTTTTGATAATGTTAGCGGAATAAATGTACAAACATTTGATAAAATGGCATTGTTCCCAATGTTTAAAGTATTAGCCAAAGCTGATAATAAATATATCTATGATAGAATGAATGACCCTGAATTAGGTGAAATAGATATGTTATTATTTGAATCTGCTGTAAAAGTAGGAGCTCCGTCTAAAAAAATAGAACCTTATCTAGATAATGAGAATACTAAATTCAATAAAGCTGGATTTAATAAACCGTCTTAGTATAAAGTTAAAGATGGTGTAATCACAACTAATTCTGGTGATGTATTAACTACAAGAATATAGTATTTAAACCAATTACGATTGTAGTTGAATACAGAAGCACATGAAGCTCACGATAGATCTTTTGGTACTCAAGCTGTTAAGATTGGTATGGGTAATGTTGTTGATGAAAGATATTACGGTAACAATAAAGGATTGAATATATCCGGTAAGAAAATAAAAGCCGATATATTTGGTTGTATAAAAGCATTATCTTCAAAAGGCTATGAAAGAATGATGAAAAAATTCTTTAATGAAAGAGGTTATGTCGATAATAAAAAGTTATCTAGATATCTTATACAGTAGGCTCAGAATACAAATATGTCATCTGAAATAATAGATGCATTAAGATTAGATGCCAATGGTAATTTTGTTGCACCAATTGCCTCTTTAAGTACTAGAAACTGGATTGAAAGTAAGATAATATCTTTAATAAATAAGGAAGTTATTGATGTAAATACTCCAGGAGGTTCTGCAATACAGATGGCATCGTTTGGTTTCAAAGCAAATGATGTTATGAATGAAGGTGATGCTAGAGCTTTTAATGACGGAATGCCACTAGACTTTGATCCTAGAAAAGGTAGTATGGAAGTAATGCTTAGTACCAATTTCTTTAGAAGTGTAGTTCCAAAAGAATATCAAGATAGTTATGAGAATATGCGTAATTGGTTAATTGATAATGGTATTATAGGTAGTAAAAAAATAGAGCAATATAAGAATAAAAAAGATGAGAGTATTGCAAAACTTTTAAATACTGATATTAATACTTTATCACTTAGTGTCAGATTAAGTAATTACTGTGAAAAAAATAATATAAACACATTATACGAATTATTAAATACCGACACAAGTGATTAGAAATTAATCAAAGAAATAGAAGAAATTGCTAGTTCTTTAGAACTTAAACGTAATATGAAAATGCCAAAGAAGGTTGAAAAAGTAGTAAAAGCAAAACCTTACGGCATTGGTTATCGTATTCCTACACAGGGATTGTCTTCTACATTCTCTTTTGTTGTTGCTGACGTATTACCATCATTTATGGGCGATACTATTGTGGTCCCAGATGAATTTACAGCGATGACAGGTTCTGACTTTGACGTTGATAAATTGTATATAGCTACATATTCGTATGATCCCGATACTCACAAGAGATACGAATGGGATGATACAAAGACACATTATACAGATTAGACAGAAGGAGCTTTGATAAATAAATTGCTCGATAGTTATACTTTAGTGATATCAGACGATAAAACTATATCAGAAACTAGAGCATCTATCGATACGTTGACAGGTATCCTTACTAAGGAAATATTACCTAACGTAAAATCTACAGTATTGGAGGAAGCAAAACCATTCTATGAATTAATGCCATCTTTCCAAGAATCTAGAAAAACAGAATATACGTCAGGAAAAGCCGGTATTGCTCCGTTTGCTTTGAATTCAACAAATCACTGTTTAACTTAGGCAACGCATTTAAAGATGAAATATTCTAATGATAATGTATACGGTCTTGGTTAGCTTGATGAAATAAATGGGCAAGATGGTTTTAAAATATTAGACTGGCTATCTGCGATGATAAACGCTCACGTAGACGTTGCAAAAGATCCTTACATTATAAATCTTAATGTAAATTCAGTTACTTATAATATGACTAATTTACTTTTGAGAGGTGGTAAAGGTAGATTAACTTTCTTCTTCTTAGCACAACCTATTATAAAAGATTTTGCTAATTCTAAATTAATAAATAATGGTGTTATAGGTTCTGAAAACATATTTGATAATCAATTAATAAAAAAATTAAAACAGAAATATATCAATATGCTTAATGAACTGAATTTGACGGAAGAACAAAAACAACAATTGATAGAAATCAATGACGAAGACAGAGCTAGTTTATTTGATGAACAATTATTATAGCAAAGCTTGAAAAAATTTGGTTCTAAATAGATAGATGCTCAAAGTATTAGAGTTCAATTACTAGCTATAGATGCTTATCAAAGATTATCTGGTGATGCTCAAATATTAGCAGATTTGGTATAGAGATCACAAATAGATACTAAGAAGTATGGTAATAATATAAATCAATTATAGAACTTCTATAATTCTTATTATACGTTTAGAGTAGATATGGAAGGTAAATTCGAAGAAGATTCATTGGATAGATACTTCAATGATACTTTCTTAAGTAAGAAATTACAATTTGCTTTAAGTTTAACTAATAACATATTAAAGAAACAAATTGTTGGTGCTACCAATGGTTATAAATAGCTGAGTTCTATAATTTTACGTAATATAAGAGGTGGAGATTATAATCCTGTTAGAAATGGAAAATTGGTTATACAACCATATAATTCTACTAGCAATAAGGAATATATAAAGAAAATAAATGATAGAATAGAAAGCATATTAAGAGCTAGAGCAGTAAATAAAGCTGTAAGTGCACTTAATATATCTGACGAAGAATTAGTCGACATGCTATATGGTAAAGATAGTATATCTAGAGAATTAAATAGTATTAAAAAATATATCGTTGAACATAAATCTGATTCTTTGTTATTCAACATAGTTGACAATCAAGGTAATATAATAAATGATTTATTAAATTACTTACAAGGTATAACTACAGATAAAAGAAGAGGAGGTATCAATAGAATATTAACATCTACTTCTTCTATGAATAATTCTAGATTTACTGAAGATAGACTAAGATCCTCGTTCTATGATTTACTTACTTGTGACGATAAAGTTATATCTGATTTTGCAAAAAAATTAGTAGCATATGCATTTGTAACAAGTTATGATAATAGAACTCCTAATTCTTTCTATCAATTAGTTCCACTTCCTTACAAAAAACAAATAGGATATATAGATGCTATTTCAGATATGTTATCTATGTTGAATAAAAGTCAATATGATTTTATAGAAGAAGGTTAGACAGTTGAAGAAATTGCTAATTCTATATATTTGTCATTAGTTAGAAATTATTCTGAAGATAATGATATAGTTCCTGTATTTATTCCTAAAGCAAGAATAAATTACAATCAAGAAACAGAATTCAATTACAAAGTAATTTCTAATTCTACTGATGCACAAAGATTACCTATAATAAGTATATTCCAGATAAATGGTAATAATAAGAACATGTTTATCAAAATGTACGGTTCTTCTAATAATTTCCAATTATATTAGAGAATAGGTTATATTGTAAATCCTGATGGGCAAGTAGTAACTACTTTGTATAAAGTAATAACAAAATTAGGAATTGGTTCTGGAAATAGTTCTATTAAAGAATTATATAAAGATGGTTGGGAACAATCCGCATTTGCTTAGAATCAACTAACTGATAAAACTATCCGACAACTTACTACTGATTTTGAAAGTATAATCAACAGCGCTGTATCTAAATATGGTAATAAACATCGTTTTATTTCTGATGAATTATACATAAATATAGATTCTGTAGAAAATAGAACGTTCATTGATAATGAAACTGATTCTTAGGATTCAGATAATTCTAACTTAGTTGTAGATTTTGAAGAATCTGATAGTAAAGTTAATTATGAATAGATGATAGATTCAGATATACAGATTACTTCAGATGATATGAATCCTGGAGAAAATGTAATAGAAGAATTTATGAAACAACCGTATGAAGTGAAAGTTGATAATTTAGACTAGTTGTTAGATAGCGATAATAACGCATATGGTGATGTTTCATCTCAAGGTCTAATAGAAGAAATAGCTAGTTAGACATACGGTGATGTAATTGAAGATATGGGTATAGTTGCTTCTATAGATGATGCTGTAGCTGAAGAAAGTTAGAATATTAAGGAACTTAGATAGTTAGCTAAAGCTGGTAAAGCTAGAAAAAAACACTGTAAGAAATAATACCAAAAATAACTAAAATAAAATTATGATTTGTTTAAGAACAGAGTTGCCTGAAGTATAGGCACAATTACAAGAATACACTAATATATTGGGCGATAGTGATGCAGCTTATTACGTATTGTCTGAAAATAATGGTTATGGTTTAGATTATGCTCCTAATGGGGCATAGTCTAAACTATTTTCTGATTTATTAGACTATTACGGTGGAGATACTGCTATGGCAATACGAGCAAAAGCTAAAGTATATTCATAGTCTTTTAGAGATTGGTTTGGCGATTGGTTATCAGAAGATAAAACTAACGTATCTAAAGTAGTAGACGAAAACGATGAGCCGTTGATTGTATATCATTGCGGTGTTAAAAATATCAATATATTTGATACAACAGGCTCTAAAAAAACTGGAGCAGGTATCTAGAAAGGTATAAAAGGCACATATTTTACACCATCCATATCTAATGCGAAAAGATATGAAGAAATTGCGTCATTCAAAATTAGTAACATGGTTGATGGCGTGCTTGATGCAGTAAGCGAAGGGGAAATCTCCAAAGAAGATGCTGACGAAATATTTAGAAATCTAGGAACCGATATTTATGCTACATTTTTAAACATTAGAAATCCGATAATAGACGAATATGTCTACGATAAGAAGAAAATAACCAATAAAGACGGTACATACAGAGAACATGAAAGCAAAACAATAATTGAAGAAAAACACAACAAACCTAAAGATTATGATGGTCAAAATATCATAATAAAACACCCATCTACAACCCACTATAGTTATCCAAAAGAACAATATGTTACAGTGGAGAGTTACGATGAAATCGAGTGGGTTGTCATAAATCCGAATCAAATAAAATCAATTGATAACGAAGGTAATTTCTCTGTAGATGATGCGAATATATATAGAAATTAGCCAGAAGAAAATTCTGATGAATTTAGTGATATTACTATATTATTTAACGAATTAGAAAAAATACAATTCGAAAATACTGGTATAAACGGGGAACATAAAGTAAGAGAATTACTGCAAATATTAGAATCTTATCTTGATAAAAGTGATCTAACTATACGTAGATTGTTTAACTTATTTAAAGAAAGTGATATAACGATAAATGTAGTAGATCCAAAAACACATCCAGAAATTGAAAAATACTATGTTTATTATGATACCGAATTAGATTAGGTTTTTGTAAATAGTGAAACATTTAACCAGTAGTCTTTAGCCTATAATTCTATAACACTGATACATGAATTAGTGCACGCTCATACTGCTAGAATGATATCTAGAGTAGAAAATAACATTGCTACTTAGACTGAAAAAGATATATATAACGAATGTGAATAGATAAGATAGAAATTATATAATAAATACAAAAGTAAAATAGGCGAAGATGGTAAATTCCACGATAAATATTATGGTTTAAATAATATCTACGAGTTTACATCTGAATTATTGTCCAATAGGCAATTCTATAAATTAGTTGAAAATAACAGTATAGATGGAAATTGGTATGATGTATTTATTAATCTGTTAAGAAGTATAGCGAAATCCTTAATATCAAATTTTAACGATCATTTATATACAAAAGAAGATATAGATATATTGGCAGACGATTTAGTTCATATAGTATCTTATGATATTGAAGATAGAATAAATAATTATAATATAGAAAATGCTAATAATAACTTTGATTATGGTTAGAAATTAAATACATTAATGCTATAGAAAGAAGCTGAAAATATATCATTTACTGAAGAAGATAAAAATAATTTAGATATTGTTTTATCTGGATTAGCTGAATCTATAAAGTCAGGATTTGAATCTATGTTGAAAGTTAGTAATGACCCAGATCCTGTTTTAAGAGCTTAGATACGAGCTCAAGCAGAATGGTAGATTGCTAATATACGTGACGGCTTGGTTGATAATTTAACTAATGTAATAAATTTCTTAAATAATTTAGGTTCATAGTTACTAGGTATAACAGAAGAAGTAATAAATCACAGCAATAATAATATACCTTTTACTGATGAAAAATTAAACGACCTTGACTAGAATTTCTACGGTTTCTATAATAGTATCGTAGACAAAATAGTAAAAGATCTTTCTCTGAATAAACCTTTTAGAGAAATATTGGGTTAGGATAAAAATGGTGATTATGTTTTAGATAAATTAGTAGCTAAAGCATTAACACACCAAAAAGCATTATCGCAAGGACATTCTGTTATTTAGAGAGAAATAATAAGAAATGCTTAGCGAAGAATGAAAGAAATTGGTATAAAGGTAAATCCAAACGGATTATATGAATATAGCCAATATTCTACCGAGTAGCTTAAAGATATAAATTCTCTTACTAGATACTTAGGCGCTGCAGATAAAGTAAATAATGATGCTTTAAAAAGTATATTCTATCTTATTAATTAGGCTGAAGAAGATACTAATATAAAAGTTAATTAGTTACAAATAAAATTATAGAAGTTGCTTAATAAAGCAGGAAAATATAATTAGAGACTGTTATTAGAAATAGATGATGACGGCAATACTACAGGATGGTTTACTAGATCTAGAAATTACGGTAAATTTGAAAAAAATTATCGTGAGGCAATGGATAAGATATGTTTATCATTAGGAATTGATCCTACTGAATTGCATCTTCCTGAAAATAAATCTATAAGGATAGAATATAATAAACAGAGAAATGAATGGTTATCAAGGCATTGTGATAGAAGATATACTAAAGAATATTACGATATGTTTAATTCTTTAAGTGAAGAAACTCAAAAACAAAGAGAGGTACTTCAAGTACAAATACGTTAGATTCTATCCAAAACTGTAGATGAATATGGAATGTATCATAGAGATAAATTATCTGAAGAAGATAAACAATCTTTGTTATCTCTTAGTATGCAAAAGAAACAGTTAGCTAGTATATATGATGTAAATGGTGTAAAAAAATAGGGAATTTAGTTGCAAATAGCAGAAGAATTAACAGAACTAAATAGCAAATTATCAAAAGGATTAAATAGAACTAAAATCAGCGATGCTTACTATAAAAAAAGAGAATAGATTTTAAATGATAAAAATTTATCATAGGCAGAAAAAGATGAATGGATAAAAAATAATACTAGAATACAATATAAACAAGAATTCTATGATAAATTAAAAAAGCTTGAAAAAAAATATTACGGAGATAAGTACGCTGCAGCTTCTGAAAGAAGAAGAGCAATATTAAGTCAATTTAGAGATGATTCTACTGGAGAAGTTATGGTAGAATATATGCCAAGATAGACTAAAATAAATATTGCTAAATTGGAGTCTACTATGCGTGTTGAACGTTTGGTTGCTAAAAACAGAAGAAAAGTTCAAAAAATAGAAGGTGAATATACTTTTGAAGAAATTGCACATGTTGTTCCTACATCTAGGTGGTATCAAGATAAAAAAATCCATTATGATGCTATAATAAACGATGACCCAGATTTGGCTGAGGCTTGGTTAAAAGCAAACTCTTTTGTTACTAAAGTATAGCAGCCTAATGGAAAATTTAAATTTGAAATAAGACCTAAAGCTTGGTATACTAAAATTGTTCCTAACGATCCTTCTATGATAGAAGAAGTTCCTACTCAAGATTGGATGGAAATTGATGATTCTTCAGAATTCATAAATAAAGATTATATAGCTGCTAAAAAAGAAGATCCAGAATTAATAGATGAATATTGGATACCTAAAAAGCAAGTTATTGAAAAAGGTAAAAAAATATCATACGATTCTTCTGAAAGATTTAACAGAATAAAATAGAATGAAAATCTTTATGAATTAAGAAAGGAATTATTAAATATCATTAAAGAAACTAATTCTTTAATGACGAATTTACATAAAACATATCCGTTTAGAGTTCCACAAAGAAGTGGAAGTATATTTACATATATTAATGCTGGTTTTCGTAGTAATGGTTTTGCTGGTGCATTAAAAGCTGTTAATGATTATTTTACTGATTATATTTCTGTAAAAAATGATGATCCCGGTTTTAATAAAGCATTGATAAAACCTAATGGTGAAAGATTAAATTTAATACCACAAAATTACTTAGTACAATTGGAAAATCCAGAATATCTTAGTGCTGACGTAATTAAAAATGTTGTTGATTTCTATCGTTCTGGTTTGAATTGGAGTAATAAAACTAAAATACAACCTCAAATAGAAATATTAAAACAATATTTGGGTGGATTAAAATTTAAATCTTCTATAAAAGGAGTAGCTAAATCAGGCAAAGATTCTAATACGTATAAAATGGCTAGTTCTTTTATAGATATGAATTTATATGATATAAAGAATAAGGTTGCAGAAATAACTATAGGTAAACCAAACGATAACGGTAAAATATTTGGAGTATTACCACAACATTTTCATTTGTTTGGTTTAAATTTTATGCCATACGTAGATATAAAACCTAGAACAGTTGATATAACTAAATTATTAAATATACTTAGAAGAGTTGGTACTTCTGTTAACTTAGGTTTGAATTTTGTTTGTGCATTTACTGGAGGTATTACTGCTTTATATTCTCATATAGTTAATACATTAGTAGGAAGATATTATAACTCTGTAGACGCTGGTTATGCTTTAAAGAACATGCTTTCCGATATACTTTTAAATGTTATTAATAGAACAGGCGTATCTAAATATAAACCCAAGATGTCTAGACTTATGGAATATTATAGAGTCGGTGCGGATAATCGTTTAGATCCTACAAATGTACCAGATATAGTAAATCAAATATACAAACATTCTCTTTTTGGTATATATACTCTTTAGGACCATATTGTAAAAGGATAGGTTTTGGGTGCTGTAGCTAATAATTTTAAATTAGTTACTGATGCTAAAGGTAATAAAAAATTTATGTGTAGAGAAGATTATAAGCGTGATATATTGAATAATAATTCGAATCTTAAAGATATGATTGATTGGAATTTTAGTGATAAATTATCTTTCTATGATGCAATAGATATAGTAAATGGTGAAATTATTGCTAAAAATCCAGAAAATCAAAAGTATGTTGATGAGGTTAAAGATTAGATTGGAAATATAGCTCGCGTATTAGCTGGCTCTGCGGACGGTCAATTAACGGATTTACAAAGACCTGTTCTTATGGCGAATGCTTTTGGTTAGTTAGCTATGATGCATAGACAATATTTACCTATAATACTTTAGGAAAGATTCAGTATGTCATTATAGTATGATTATCAGATGCGTAAATATAGGGAAGCTTTATTTTTATCATTATCTAGAGTAGCTAAAGAAGCAATAGAAGTTGACGATGGAATTATAAGACATATCAAAAAATCTTATAAAAATGATATTGCTTTTAGAGAAAATATTAGAAAATTATTTTTTGAAATAGGCATGTGGATAATATTGAGTTAGATTATACGTCCTATTTTTACAAGCTCTGCGGACGATGATAAGAAAAACGTAATCAAGCAAATGCTAGCTTTTGTAATAGAAAGAGCTACTTTTGAAACAATAGCTCCATATAATGTAATAGATATGTTCAATACTTTAAAAAGTGTATCTGCCATTATGTCATATGTTTAGAATATGCAAAGTTTTATTGCTAATATTTATAATATTTTAGAAAAAAATGTATATAGTTTATTTTCAGATGAACCACCATATACTAAGATAGTTAATAAAGGTGCATATAAAGGTATGACTGATGTTTAGCGTGATGTAATTAAACTTACTCCATTAAAAAATCTTATAGAATTATAGGATATTTAGAGTAAAAGAAATTATTATCGAAGAATGATTCTTAATGAAAAAGATTAATAAAATAAAGGCTGTCTCACGACAGCCTTTATCGTTTTTTTGTTTTACATTATATAGAAGTTTTTGCACAATAGTGCCTTGATTTGAGGTTTCTTCAAATAATTATGCCATAAACATATTACTTTATAAATATAATTAAAATCATATTCAAATGTCATTCCATATCGTTTTATATTTTCTAACAAAACAATATCATCATATTTGAATACAATATATAGAATAACTTTATCGTTATTCTTTTTTATAAAATAATTATAAAAATATTTATTATTTTTATAAGTTTTAATGACATTATTTGCATCACCTATTTCATATGCTATAAATATAAAACCTTTAGAATCTAAAGATCCTGGTACATTTTTATATATACCAATAAAATCTTTTCTTTCTAAAGGTTTTATATTATCTAATACTAAAGAAGATAATAATATATTATCATTAGTCAATTTCGTATCCGTCATTTACAATACCGTCATATTTAATTACTTCATCAAGATTATCAAATTCAACTTTATCGTAAATAAGTCTTAAATCAACTTCTTCATTAGTATCTATTCTATTTTTAAAGTTTTTCAGTACCATTTCCTTCATAATAATTACGAGTATGTTCCCAATTATTAGTCTGATAATGATATGAAAGTTCTGACAATGCGTTTATGATAATATTTTTACTATCGAGTAACTCCTCTTCGTTTAACATATCGAATACTCTTACTTCATAACTACCATTAGTTTGAATAGCTATGATATATAATTCCGTATCATAATCACTTATATCTATATCACAGTCTTTCATATACCATGTTATAGCCATAAGATAATACGCAAATTGTCTATAATATTTAAATTCTTCTACAGAATGTTTGAAATTATAGACATCACTGGTTGTTTTTAAATCAATATAGATAATTTTTTTATTCGCGTGGTCAAATATGACTCTATCTAATAATGATTTACAAGGAGCCAACCAATCTCTTATTTTTATTTCCCAGTTAATATGAAATTCATTATTGCATTCACAACCAGGCATATCTGATAGTAATTCGTTTGCTTTTTTATGATTATCAATATTCTCTTTAATCTTTTTGAGCATATTTAAATCAGCAAAGGATATTACTTTTTTATTGTCAATTGTATTTCTGAGATAGTCAATATAAGTTTCATACTTATTAACTAACTCAGTTGCTTCGTTTAAAGCTATAGCATCACTTTTAGTATTATTATATGAGCGACGATATGCTTTTAATTTTTTATCATCTTCTATAAGTTCTAATGAAGATGCATAAGTTTCGCAAAAATCTTTTTGTTGTTTTACTTTAGGTACTTCATAATCTAGAATAACGTAATCTTTCCAGAATTCTTCTGGTTGAAGTAAATATTCATGAATCATTGTACCTTTTTCTAGTTGAGGAAGTTTTAATCCTTCTTCTTTTCCCGTAATCATATTATGATAATATTGTGGTCCTTTTTTAAGGAACCAACCTATACCAGAATTACTGATACGGGACATGTCTTCGTAATACGGTTTATCAATTATCATAAATAGCTAGTGTTAATTTAAAAAGGAATAGTGTTAAGAAAATTATCATCGGCAAACATAACAATTTCAGATTCAGATAATTTAGATTCCTTATTTTCTTTTAATTCTTTTATATCATCATCTATTAATGAAATATTCATTATATTTGCAACATCTTCTAACATAAAATTAGTATCTGTACTTTCCAAATATAATTTATATTCATCTAAGAAAGAATTAATATTATCAAACGATTTTACTTTGAATCGCATGATAAATTTAATTAACGCTGGATTAGCTTTGATACCTTTATCTTCAATCATATTTTCGATAAAGATTTCATTAGCATTTGCTTTATATTTACGATAATAACGTATACGAGAACAACGGTCAAATAGATTATCATCCAAATCGTCTGTCTTATTACAAGTCATTAATACGATTTTCTTTCCAGTATCCTGTACTCCATCCAAAAATGTTAATAAGTCTATAGAGGGCCATATACGAGGATTTTTCTCAATTTCATCGAGAATAATACAGGTTTCTGTTTTTATATCTTTAAAGAATTTTGTAATTTGCCATAAAGGATAATTCGAATCTACAATTATGATTGGTAAATTACTTTTTAAAGCAATTCTTTTTGCAAGCATTGATTTTCCGGTTCCTTTGTCTCCAGAAAGTAACACACCAGTATTACCATTATTATATTTCGAATTATGGAAAGATAATACTCTTTCCATGAATTTAGTATCTTCTTCTGTTTCATAAATCTTTTCTGGCATATTTAAACTACCGTTTTCTTTAAGATATGAATAATTTTCATAAGATTCAAATAGTAAATCATAAATCTTACCAGGTACTAATTCATAATCAAGACCTTTTGGTTTAATTCGGATGCGTTCTCCGTTCTGTATAAATTCGTTCATACGCTTTTTAATTTGTTAATCAATTCATCGACTTGCTTTTGAGTATGTACTACATAATACATACTATTTGGGAGTATATTCACGAGCAGATGTTTGAATAACTTTTCCTTTAAAGGAAACGCGTCATTCGGAAATCCTTTACATTCTATTATAAAGTTTTCTCCGACAAAATCAGGTAAATAAGTGATTGCTCTTATTTTTTCACCATGAAATTCAAAAGCTGGAAGTAGCTCAAATTTATGCTTTTCATATTCGGCATTTATTTTTGCTTCTTTCAGCTTTTTATATGTGTATGTTTCAAGTTTGCTACGAAATTTTATTCCGTCAAATTCGTTAGGTGTGGCGTTTTTAACAAGGCCTTCACTTTTCTTCTTTTTTTGCTTTTTTGGGTGTCGGTTTCGCCGGTGCTTCAGCTTTCACTTCCTCTTTTGCAGTTTCTTTCGTTTTCGTTGCAGGTTGTTCTTCTGTCTTGGCTGTTACTTTCTTACTACCCGGTTTGCGTCCTCTTTTTTTAGGTGTTTTTTCTTCCGTGCTTGTTTCG